>JAALOO010000044.1_pt1 | contig 95201 bp, 61 predicted proteins | sample 7257641 | NCBI WGS metagenome assembly JAALOO01 (sample SAMN14085613, study PRJNA598686) | mite metagenome | biome: ENVO:01001000; feature: ENVO:01001002; material: ENVO:01001226; isolation source: single female mite from University of Michigan culture on fish food culture... ...
CAGATGAAACGCTTTTTTTTTCTTCAGTGGTGACTGAAACCATTTCCCTGTGTGCACTAATTGGCCAGTGTGATCTGTGTGTGACTGTTTGCTATAAAATTGGATTCTGCTGAATTAGACAAAGAGACTGCCCAAATTCTCAGTGGGAAACAATTCTGTTTTGTTTTTGTTTTTGTGTATGTGTTAGCGAGAATTCTGTTTTTCGGCGTAAGCGCACACTGATTTGTTGTCTGAGTGCTTGATCAGTTTAGAGCTAGATTTGCTCCACTTTTTCTTCAGATACCTTGTTCTTGGAGAGGGCACTGAAATTGTACTAAAAAGATGCAAAACTTTACCAGCTAAACTTGAAGAAAAAAAGTTTACAAACTTTTTAGTGCAGATTAGCGGCAGTGCAACCACAGCCACAGAACTGCAACTGAAGCAGAATGATAGCCCTTTTTTCTAGAGAACTGAGCATCAGCAGCAAACACTTGAACAACTCCAACTTGCTCTTCCTCTCTGCACCAGCCAACCAAGTGTCCAAACTGACTAGATAGGAAAGGCAAAGGAAAGCTCAGATAAGTCGCGACAACGCTAACTACCTGCTGGTGGAGCAATTAAACGGGGGGACATTAATTGCACGGACGAGCACTTGACGTGCTCAGGGAAAGAGAGAGAGAGAGAGGGCGATTCAGAAGAACACTCTGAAGTGAAGCACTTGCTGCTGCTACCACTGCTGCTTCACTGCACTCACCTCTGACACCGTCACTGATTCCCTTCTTCCCTTCCCTTCAGTTCTGTTCAGTTCAGTGTGTCCGTTGACACGACATCAACGACGATGTGGATGAGGATGAGGCTGAGTACTACTACCTGAGCAGAGACACTCAGTGCCACCAGTGTCAACCTGTGCCAACCTCTCCCTGCGAAGCACACTCTTACACTCCTCTTCCTCTCTTTCCTTTTCCCTCTCCCTTGTCTTCACTCTTATTAGCTAGCGTTGATAATTAGCGACGATAATAATAACAGCAGCAACAGCAGCAGAGGGGGACTAAATAGACCTTTTTCCGGCCATTACCTGCGCCACTGCGCGGTGCAGATGATGATGATGATGATGAGCACACTGAGTTGAAGGAAAGAATGAGATGAATGAGAAAGAGAGAGAGGGAAAAAGAAAAAGAGAGATGGATGTTCACTTGGGGCCACTGTTCTGTTCTGCTGTTTTGACTTCTGCTGCTGCTGCATCAAACGACAAACAACGAACAGCAGAAAAAAAGTAAAGACTCCGAACAACAACTGGTTTCAGTTCAGTTGTCTTCTGTTCTGTTCTGTTGTGTTGGCCAAAACGTCTGCTGTTTTTTGCCGTCTGCGTTGGCCAGTGTACTTTTTCTTTTACGTTGTTCTGTTGTTGCTAGCACACACTTGTCATTCGATCGTCGAGTCTGTTGAGCACTGTCTGCTTTCTGTCACATCGACCGTTTGCTGACCACTGCTGATACTACAAAACTGTTTTTTGCAATTTTTCGTGTTTCAGTATGTTCCTCTTGTGTACATTTCTAAATTTTTTACAACGATATCCTTTTCCAATTTTTCTTCTTTATCATCATCATTTTTCATGTGTTTTCTTTGTGTGGTGAATAGAACACACCAGCCGGCATCAGCCAGTGCGCACCTCTTACAAAGACGCTGATTTTTGGCGCCTTTGTACTGCCGTTTGGTTGTAGCCGGTGTTTCTTTTCCTGACTTCAGCACGAACTTGCCTGTTGGCACCACCACCACTTTTACTATTCCCGGATTATTACCGTCGGCGCACTATTGTGGGCTATGCACTCTGTTTTCACTGTTGAGCACTGTGCCGTATGCTGTATGTTGTACTGCACTGCTATGAATGTGATTTATCGGTGGCCCGGATCGCTTGACGATCATCATGTTTCGGCGGATGTTGCCAGTGCTATCACACAAACTGTAGAGTGTACGCCGGCATTACCACCACCACCACCACTTGCCCGGTGATTACCGTTCATCGGCCTTCTTCTTCTCCTACATCTTAATTGCCGCTTTTGAATCCCGTGAGTGCCGGAGAGTGTTTGCCTCGATCCTATCACTACCACCAGCCACTTGCACACAACTTTCACTCTAACTAACTGCTATTAAGTTTTAAGCACAGTTTTCAGCCTTTTTGAAAGCAAGAAAGAGAAGGGAGAGTTTGACACGAGACGCCGAGTGCCGCCAGAGAAAGAAAGAAAGTCACGACTACTTTCTCGGCGGCGCACGCCGTCGCCGTTTTCTTCATCTTCTCTTCTACGATTGATTAATTTGCAAAATAAATGAATGAGCGAGCGAATGAAAATGAATGAATGAGTTGAGTTGAGCTCAGCAGCACTGCCCGTTACACAGCTAATTGAATCAGCAGACGCAGTGAGCACTGAGCACATCAGCTGCTCTCATCTCACGTACTCTCTTTTTCTTAGACAGTGAACATCAAGTGTGTGTGCTTAAACCCGTTCCTCCGCTTCTCTTTTTCTTCAATTAGGTTTTTGCTGCTGCTGCTGATCCGCTGCATCAGACAGCTTGATCAGCAGCAGCAAATTGGCGAACAATGTGCGCCTGTATATGCCTGTGTGTGAGAAGGCGGAATTGGCTTAATTGGATTTGTGCAATCGCTCACTCTCTCTCACTCTGATCACTTGTCAACCTTTGCCCTGGCCTGACTAGCTGGCGACCATGAGATTTCTGATAGCGTGTGCTTTTTATGTTCCAACGAACGAATTGCTGTGTCTGTCTGTCGCCGATGAGAGGAACAAAAACAATAGCACCACTGCTGCTGCTGCTCGTTGACACTTCTCTCGCTCATTCCCTTCCTCTCTGATTTGATTGCGGGTGCTTGTTTTGATGGTGGTGGTGGTGGTAGAAAAGTAGCGGTAGAGTAGTCTTCTCTGCCTCTGCTACAGAGCGTTCTGATATGCATCCCCGAGAGTGTGTCAGCGTTCTTCAGTTCTTTTTCTTCCTTTGTGCAACCAATCTTCGACGTTGGCAGCAGCAGCAGCAGCAGTTCCTCTTCTTTCTCTCTTTTGTTGCTCTTCACCCGAACGGTATTCTGCGATCAAAGAGTGTCTCTCTCTCTCTCTCTCACTTCTTTTTCTTTTTCTATTGCGGCATTTGACAGCGGCACCACCACCACCACCACCGTTTGCCAGCTCAGAACTGTCGGAGCACTTGGCAGCGGCGGCATTCTCCATTTTCCTCTTCTTGCGAGAGCACCTTGCTAGTTTTGCCGCTGCTGCTTACTTGATTCCCTTTTGACGCGTGTTTTATTTCTTTTTTCCTTTGTTTTTGTTGTGTTTTGTTGCAGCACAACAAAACTCTGATTTTCTTCCACTTCTAACACTCTTCTCTCTTCTCTTCCTCTCAATCACAGAATTCCATTCTACACTTATCACCTCTTCTCAATCGCCCCGACGCGAATGATTGCCTCCTCCTCCAACAGTGAGCAGTGGTTGCTCACTGGCTACTGCTACTGGCGCCAGTCTGACAATGTTCGACCAGTGGACCGTCACCACCACCACCACCACCACTACTACCGTCACTAGCTCATTGCCACTTCACTTCCTCTTCTCCTCTGCTACTACGTCCTGCTTGTCCTGCTCATCGGAAGCGGACTAGTCAGTGGGGCTCAATTGAGTGAGCAGCAGCAGCGGCACACACATTTGCCAGCACAACCCATCCGCATCGATTGACGAGCGACGATAAAACCTCGAGCACTGCTGTTGCTCAACAGACCGTGACAAGGTCGCACTTCTGTTGCCTCTGAAACACCATCAGCACTCCCTCACCACCGGATCTACTTCTGCTGCTGAACTTGTGCCAATCAGTTTGATCATTGCAAAGCACATTTCTCGCAGTGATTCTAATGCGTTCTTTAGCAGCATCATCTGACTAATCAGCCCACGACGATGCCGGTCAGTATGGCAAAGTCGCAGCAGCATTCTGCCACCGCGGCCACCGGCCACAAAGGCACCACTGCTGGAGCATCTTCCTCATCTTCCGGTACGAAAGTGCCCTTCAAGAAGGTCTTCTCCTCGTCGCACCTGCAGACGAACGGCGTCAACATTGCCGCCCTGGAGGCGCACAAACACCGGCCTTCCAATGACTTTGGCTCTGCGCTGACGCACCCCAGTCTCACCAGTCAACTCAGCTCTAGTCTGCCAGGCTTCCTGGACAATGTCAACGGCAGTGGCGGCACCGGAAGTGGAGGCCATCATCCGGGAAAGGTGGTCCTCCTGCCTGGTTCCGCTTCCGGGGCCAGCTCTCGTCGATCTAGTCAAACAAGAAATGTTCTTCCCATTCTCTCATCCTCCTCCACTTCCGCCTCAACTGTGATTCCCACTGCAAACAGCAAAGTAACCTCCTCAATGAACGGCATTCCCTTCAGTGCAATCGACCCGTCGCTGCTCGTCTCGCTGGGCACCTGTCTGAAGGCGCTGAAGCACTTTGACGCGGAGAAACTGATCAAGGAGATCCACCTCATGCTCACCTACTTTGAGGACGTCGTCAAAAAGGACAAGCTGGAGCAGCTGGTCGGCGCCTGCACCATTCTCATGGACACGGTTGATGCGAATTGCGTCAAGCTACGGACCACCTACCGACAACTGCAACAGGTTCAGGTGGGCCTGCACGTCCTCCTGCAGAGTTTGGACGCTGGTGGAGAGGCCGGTGAGCGGATTCACAGGTAAGAAAAAAGATACCGAAGGCAGTTTTTTTCAATTGAATGAAAAGTAGAAGTGAAGCTTTGGCACACAGTTAGTAAACAGTTGAGCGGGTGTTTGTTAAAATCACCTCCTCCTAAGCAGTACAGTATCAAGTGCAAATATTTGTCTTTCTGCTTGGATTGCTGCTGTTCCTGCTCACCGGCAATTTTATTTGCTACTTTTTATTTAGAAAAAGTGCTAACTGTGATGCTCAGCACTGGATAAAAATTTTAACCATTTGATTTTATTACTCTGAATTTGTCTTTTTTTCATTTTGATTTACTATTCCAAATTCTAGATCGCCGGTGATTGAAGCGACCAATGAGCTGTACCGAAAGATGGCCGAACTGCTGCAGTGGTCCGATCAGGTGTCGACGCTGCACAGGCTCATCGAGGATGGCGATCGGCGGATGGTCAATGGCGGAAACAGCGTTGTGTCCATTGTTGAGGGCTCATCTAGTCCGGAGAGAGATGCCAGCACGAGTGCATCCTCCGAAAAGGAGCCCGAAAACCGTGAGCAGGCGACGGCGAACAACGTCAAGATGGCGCATGATGTTTCTCGGAATCTCCTCGATGCATTTGAGGTAAGTGCACTGGGCCATTTAAAAGTGCCCTACCTCTTCAGTACTTTTTCAAGTAGTTGTATGTCGTTGTTTTAGGCAAATGGACGTTGACATTTTCAGTTTTGATCTTTTCCTTTCTCTTTTTCTCACTTGATCGACACCCAGCACTGTTTGTTTGTCTAATTGAAAGCTTCAAACTGAGCACACTTACGTTTACACTCAAACGTTTTTTGTGCTTTTTTAACTAGGCAACTAATTGAATTGTTCAGTGGCAGTAATCGAAATCGACCCTCGGTACTTTAGTGTTTATTTTCATTCTGCTTTTTTCTAAATTAGGCTGCCGGCGTGCACCTTCAAAGCGGCACTACTAAACTCAATCACTTGTTCAATGGGTGAAGAGTGTGTCAATTGCCGCCTAAAGTAGAAAGACTGAAAAACAGACAGAAGAAGCCTCATGACTGTTTTAATGTCTTTGTTTGCTGCTGTTTCTGCACTTGCACTTGCTGAATCAGTCTTTGCTACTGCTGATGAATCGCATTTGCGTCACTTTTTGTGTCGCTATAATTAGGCAGGCTTTTCTGTCGTTCATTGTTGCCGCTGTCTTCACTTTTTTTTGCACTCACTTTCTCGCTCACTGACACACTCTTGCTCGTTTATCGGGAAGGAAGAAAAACTTCCTCCGTTGTTTCAGTGACAAATTTTTCCTTCTACCCGCTGCGGTGGTACTCATTGAGCGGTAGTAATAGTAGCAGAAGCAGCAGCAGAATCAGCGGCAGCCATCGTAATTGGAATATTCTCTTTTTGGCACATTTTGCTCGTTTGAGCCTCGGAGCGATTGAAGAAGAGCAATTTCAGTGCTCCCTTTCTTTCCTTTCCCCTCCAACTCCTCTGTTTTCTGCGGCATCAGGCAACTTTGGACCCCTCTCTAGAAACACTGGTGTTTTGAAAAAGCGCTCGTTAATTAATGATGGCGGAACAAGGACTGAGTGAGCGAGTGAGCGACTGAGCGAGTGAGTGCGTCGCTACCGGTTTCTTCCTGGCTAAACGAGCGCAATCTCTCCAATTTCCCTTTGATGTCTTTCCTGCTGACACTCACTGTTTTCTCTGCAGTGCTATCAGTGGTCTCATCTCTAATCCCCCAAAGAGGTGTCAGTGCACATGCCATCATCGTTGGTGGTAGCGCACAAACACGATGATGATGAGCAAGACAATTTGTCGACCGCCAGAGCACAAAAACAGAATGTGTGTGTATGTTTTCCCCCTCAGCATATAAACAGTGTCTATCCACCCCTCTATCTATTCTCTGTTGTAGTCTAAGAGGAAACAATTTGCAAGCGCCACTCACTAATTTGTTTGTCATGTTCCCTTTTTTTATTGGTGCACAGCAAATTGATTTCTTATACTTTTTTTGCTACCGCTACTCACTCACACACTTCAAACAACAGCAATTGCCGTACCTAAGTAGGAGAAAACAAAACCATCACCATTACACAAGTAATAGTGCTTGCTGGCTGCTTCTTTTCGATGGCACCACCACTACCACTACTTTTTATTTCATTATTTGGCCGCAATTGTGGCCTTCTTCCTCGTCGTATTCTACCCTTGCACAACTGGAACGTGTCGGTGAAAGTTGATGCGGCGGCGGTAGCGGCATATAGCATCATCATCTCCCTCTTTCTCTTCCTCATCCTCCTTCTTGAGTGAACAGTTTCAACTGCCTGCAAAAAAGTGTGTCTGTGTGCTTTACTGGCCCTTGCTGAAAAAAAGTTATAACTATGAATGATCCATAAATTATAGATGAATTGTGCCAGAAATGAAAAAAGGAGCAAAAAATGAAGTACGGAAGTAAAAGTTTTTTTGGTGCAAAAAACTGCCCATGGTGTAATGGCGGCGCAGGCGGCCCAGTCAGCTAGTTAGTTAGTCAGTCAGGCCTTGAGCATCGATTCCCGCCACCAACACACACACATACTTGGCAATTGGACAGTGGACATACCGTTACTACTACTACTTCTAAAATGTGCGTAGAGGTAATTTGAAAACGGCAGAAAGCAGTGAGAGGAAGCAGTTTTGCTCTGAGCAAAAAAGGCGCTTTTTAGTTGTAGTAGTTCCCGTTCCGAGAGTATGCATTTTGGGTGTCTATTCTTTGAGGGAAAATGCAGGAAGCAATAGTTTCAGAGAATTTGAGTGGGCTGCAGCAGCACCAAGTAAATAGGTCACAGTTGATGCGAACAGATTTTTTCTGTCTACCTCTGGTGCTAGAGTCAAAGTGATGGTAGCACCGCACAATAGGCAAATCACAAGACTCACGCGGCCTAAAATGGCGGTCACCAGGGACATCAGGCTGGCTGGCTGCACCAGCACCTCACCAGAACCTCTTTCTAATGAACGGACAAAGTAAAGGAAGATGTTTTCCTTTTTAAGGGTTGCAAAACAAACTCGCAATCAGACACGCCGTCTGGGCGTCACGGGCGTGGCGCCCGCTTCAAGAGCTACACACATTTTCTCTCTTTCTGTGTTAATTGGATTCATTTGACGCTGTCGTTTGTCGTTTTAGATTTATAATTAAATTTCTGCCAAATCTTTCTTTCTTTCCATTGAATTGGATTGGTGGGAGTAGATCTAAAGATGATGATGATGATGATGATGATAATAAGTTTGCGCTTCGCTGGATGCGCGCCTATTTCGCTCTATCTCTCTGTGTATCCGGGTTAAAAAAATAAAATTTTGTTTTCGTTTTCCGTTTCCACTGATTCGGATTCGGGGTTTCATTTACACACAGACACACATCGGCAAAAAGAGCAAAATGAGAAATAGAATACAGATTTGAGCCTAGAAGAGTCCCATCAGGCGAATAATCTCTTCTTTTCCATTGACAGTGGCGAATGCAATTTACTGCTACCACCACCACTACTTGCAGTGCCTGATAAGCTGATCGATTTCAGCGCAGTGCACCCGAAGCGCACTGGAGCGCAGACCCAAACTCGAACCCAAACCCAGACAGACTTACCCATTTCTCCAGTCGCCGCCGCATCTTTCTGTCTGTTTTGGCAGATTTAGTTCAGGCAAAGGAAGAGAAAGAGAGAGAGGGACAAAGCTTCGAATTTCATTTCATCCAGGCGAATTCATTTGCTCGCATTTAATCGTCTCTAGGCCTCGCAATTACACACACTCAGTGTTTTTCCCTTTTTCCCGTTTCATCCACACAATTCTAATTGGCAACAACACACTACTGCTGCTGCTGCTTCTGCTGGCGAGGGTTTTATGGTGCACAGCATAACAATTCGGGGAACAGAAGAATTTAGATAAAGATGTGCTGCTCGCCAGTAAATCTTCATTCAATTTGGGCAAAAACACAGTGTCATATCTACTTTTCCTTTGCTTCGCCCACACACACGATGAGCGACCCTGGCCCACTCACCCAGTGATCCACTTGAGTGTCACTCCAGCTGTGCCCATGTGTGTTATTGTGATGGTGGTGGTCGGCCCCCGCATCGTTGGCACCTAAGGTGAAACACGATGCTTCGGCTGCTGCTGCTGCTGCTTTTGCTGTTTGTCCGCTTTTTGAGAAAAGAGAGAGAATTGAGTTTTGTCACACACAAGCACGCTGTGTTGGTGGCAGTGAGCAGTGCCATATGGTGCTCCTGCAGTTTCCCGCAGTTTTTCTCCATATTTATCTGCGTGGGCAGTGATTAGCATTTGACGATGGTGGTGGTAGTGCCGCAGAAGCAGCAGCTGCAGCTGCTCCCGTTGTTCAAGGGCCGACCTTTCAGAGGGAAGTAATTCAATTTGCCTTCAATTTCACCTTCAAGACGGGGCCCTTTCTGGGAATCTTTTTCAGCCCGGTTCTACAGTGGAGGAGTGAATCATTTTGCCTGCATCTATTATTTACCTTCGTCGTTGCACACATTTTCACATTCTATTCATTCTAAATTGCTAATTGAAACCGTTCTTTTTTCCCTTCTTCTTTCTCCTTTTTCCCAGAATTTGGTAAAAGCCTACAAGAGCATGGAGGAGGAGTTGCGCCTCTGCTACGAGGAGTACTCTCGCGGCAACAAGCAGATGGTGGAGTTGATTCTCTCGGAGAGCAGCAGTTCTAACAGTTCCAGCAATCGCCTGCCACTGCACACCATCAGAAGGCGATCCATTACCCCGCCGCCTGATTACCCCCTTGGAACTGGAAACGGAACCGTTCCCCGAATTGCAAACGGCTCCACCTCGACCATCGCCTCCAGTGCATCGGCCGCCTCTTCGGCGTCGAGCAACGCCTCTGCGGGCACCACCGGCTCCAGCAACTCCTCGGGAACCACTTCGCACTTTCTGGGCGTCCGAAATAAGTTCTTTCCCAATCTTACCAACCACGCACAGAAGATGGCGCACAAGATGCTCTCGAAAGGGAAAAGCGGTGGAAAAGGGAATGAGAGCGCCTCGCCGAAAGGAGACGGCTCGCCGGCGGACAAGCCGCACGGCTGGTCACTTTGGCCGAAGCTGTCCGCCTCGACCAGTCTTCGGCGCTCCGAGTCGGCCAGCGACATCTCCTCGCTGCAGCCTCGAGCCTCCTACCTGGACATTCCCGAGGAGAATCATGGCGGCGGAGGAAGTGGTGGGAAAAGTGGTGGAAAAGGCGGCGCTCGAAACCGCTCTCCCTCGCCATTTCGAAAGCACTCCATCAATGAGCAGCTGATGAACAGCGTCACCGGGGGCACTGGGTCATCATCTTCTTCGGATAAAACCGCCGCTGATCTGTTGGGCGTTCGCAGGTCGAGCATCAACCGACACTCGGATGGCGATTCCGCCTCTGCCACGCTGTCTCCCTTCCAAGGAGCATCCATTCCCGTGAAGGTGGAGATGCTGGTCAATCCGCTGTACTTTTCGCCGCCCACTCCATCGGCGGAAAAGAAGTCCAACAACACCAACGGAAGCTCTCCGACGTCTTTCGAAGCTAAAAACGCTGCAGGTCAACAGCAGCAGTCACCCGCCTCGAGGACGTCGCCAAACTCTTCGCCAGGAAGTACTCACTCTAAATACTCCAATTCCTCATCCTCCGCTACTACTTCATCCCGGAATGACAGCAATAGCGCTGTGACGGTTATTAAGCTGCAGAGTCCCGTTCATCATAATGAGGCAGCGATTTCGGTAGACAAGCCGCCACCGTTACCGCCCAAGACCTACCAGACCTCCCGGTCGATGAGCTCCACGCGTTCGAGCATTGCCAGCAACACCAGCTCCAGCTCGGCGGCCTCGCTGCAAAGCAAGTCTGGTGGTGGTGGTGCTCAGGGCGCCACCACAGACACTGATTCGGGCCTGGGGACGATGATCACCTCGAGTGGCATCAGCTCGACCAATGATCTTGGAAACGCCGTCCAGTGCAACAACAATCACTGTAGTGGGGGCGCCGTTCATCAGGTGGCACCACCGCCGCTACCACCATTGATGGTCGCTGCCAGCTCTTGTGATCATCGACGGGCAATTTGCACCAACCAACATCAAACTCAGCCACCGGTAATCAACACCTGTAATCACCACCACCAACACTCTGGTCCAGGGTGTCAACATGGGCAGCAGCAGCAGCAACAGTCATATGGTCATTCGAGCTGTCATAATGCTGCTCCACAATGTAGTCATCTTTCTGGAGTGGATCAGGTGGACATGGACACCTCACCACCACCACCACCACCAACGTCACAGCAAATGGGCGTCACGCTGCGCCCGAAAAAGAGCCGCGGTCGGGCTGCCCACAAGTGCGACTACAACTGCGAACGGGCGCCCGACTCGCCGCCACCACTTCCTCCACCTGATTCGATTCTCTTCTCGCTGGACACTGTTGTGCCGCTGGACGGTGGTGGTGGCATCACGGGTGAGTCCCACCATCATCACCATCACCCCCACCAGCACCCACCACTAACATCACCACCGGGGACCATCACCACTGGTCACTGCTGTCAGTGTCACCGAAGAGGTGGTAGTGGATTTGACGAACGCAACAAGGAGAACTTCAACTTCACCAACATCGGCAGCACACCTTTTGCTTCGGCGAGCTGCACCTGTCAGAGTCCACAGCAATCACCACCACCTCCACCACCGCCCTGTCAGGTGGGCGGCACCTGTTGTGCACATGCCGAGCAGCCAGTGTCCACCACCACCACCACCAGTGTTTGTCCTCAGCACGGCTGTCCCACATGTCGTCGTCATCCGACGAATCTTCAGCGGCCGTACCGCCGTGAACGGACAATGCAAAATCACCAACACCAGCACCACCACTCCACCGTACAGTTCAGCAAGTCCATGCGAAGCTACTCCATCGCGGAGACCTCCTCCACCACACTGAAGTCCTCCTCCTCCTCACTGACCGTCGACTGCTCCGGGACGATGACCCACTCCTCCTCCTTTCCGCACCGCCTCTCCTCCTGCGATTCCTCCCTTCCTCCGCCACTCCCACCTAAAAAGCGCAACATGAACGCCTACATGCTTGTTGTGGGCAACTATTCGGGTCCCTCCGACGTGACGGCAGAGAACTTTTACCGCTTCAGCGCCGCCAACTTCACCAAGTCGATGATCGAGACGACGACGACGATGAGGACGCTGACGTCCACCAAGACGAACAGTCTCTTCCAGAACAGTGGTGGTGCGGCGCCGCACTCGATGCGGCAGAACTCCACCGCCTCCTCTACTTCCGCTTCCTCCTCGCTCTCTTCGGCGATGTCGCTCTCCAGCTCGAGCAGTAGTAGTCTGCACAGTTGCTGCAATACGACTGCCTGCTCGGCAAACTCCACCTCAATAGCGGCAGCAACAACAGTTGAGCAGCTGGACAAGCTGCAGTTTGCCCACCTGCCAATGGCACCACCACCACCACCACCATCGTTGCCGCCCTCTTTGCCGCCCTCTCTTCCGCCACCGCCGCCAGTGCTGGTGAGCAGTCCGGTCGAAACAACAACAAGTAGTAGTCCAGAGAAGAAGTTGCCAACCATTCCACTTTATCACCCGCCACCGCCTCCACGACTGCCACCTCGACGTGACAAGCTGAATGATCTGCCACTGGCACCGCCCCCGCCTCCACCGGTGTCCTCCTCTTCGGTTCTGCAGCACCGACAGCAGCAACAGCAACAGCAGCAGCTGAAAGAGCTGCAGAATACCGCCGTTTCATCAACTGATCAGTCGCCTTCACCCTCTTCCTCCTCTTCATCTTCTTCCTCCTCTTCAGCGACCATGACCACAATCAGCCCTCGGAGCAGCACTCCACTGAAGCAGGAGACCATTTGCGTCACTCGCACCTGTTCTTGTCACGGTACGACGGCCATCAACTTGGAGGGTGATTTGGCGGCTGTCGAGGAGTCATCGTTCCCAGGAAGTGCAAAAGTCGAAGGAGAAGGAGAGGTCGAGGAGCTTACCGAGGTGATCGCCATGGAGGTGGAGGAGGAGGAGATGGAGGTGGTCGTGGAGGAGGATGAACCGGAAGTGGGATCATCATCACCCTCAACCTCCTCACCATCACCACCGGTGCCGCCTTCCACGCCGCAGAACTGCACCGTCTGCTCTGACCGGACGGCGAAGCACAGCGAGGCGGAGTGCATTCTCTCGCAGACGGACGTCCCGGCCCGCCTGCTGACGTACCGCTCCAAGGAGGACGACGAGGACCTCGGCGACCTGGCCATTCGAGCCGGCACCGTCGACGGCCTGCTGGTGAAGGCGACGCAGGCGAGCGTCGCTGGAGGTGAGTGCACTCTTTGCTTCATTCAATTTAGTCCTCTTTTTTCTCTCTCGGTGTCGGTGACACTTGACACCACACACCACACTGTCCGCCGACGACCCACTGACGATCACGTCCGAGGGAAATGTGCTCTTTTTGCTTCATTAGCTTTTCGAGGGACTGTGGGACTCATTAGCAGCAGATGTACTTTCTCTGTCTTCTGCCTGCCAGCCTGCGACGAATTGTTTTCAGCTCAGCTCAGCTCAGCTTCTAACGACCAGCGTAAACAGTTTAGCGACACTTTCAGCCCCTAATTAGCAATTTACTTTTTCCCTCTGCTGGGACCCTTCTGTTGAAAGGGAGAAAAAAGAGAGAGTAAGAGCGTCACTAATACGTTGACGACGACGTCGACCTCGGGAAAAACAAGAGGAGGAGGATCTCGTCCTCTCAATGGACACCACCACCGAATCGTCTCAGTTGTTGTTGTTCTCATTCAATCACCTCAATTAGAGGATCACCATCATCGGCGTTGGGGTGCAATGTTCAGCAACGATTTTTTTGCTGTCCATGTAACATACTTCTGCTGCTATCAATTTGCCCACTTGTGTTATTGTTGTCGTACGACTCGTAGCCCCCACATCTGTTTGCACTGTGAGGCCACCGCCGCCGCCGGGGCCAATGGACCGTTCAGTGCGTTCATCTTCTTAGCGCTGCGTTTTTGAGATTTGATTTCTTCATTCTCTCTCTCTTTCTTTGCTTACACTTTTGAACATTGAGATATCGTTTCGTCGAATACTTTCAATTAGCCATGGAGGCTCTGAACTCTGAGACGGCGGTGGCGGCGGCGGTGGCGGACAAGTGCACACTGTGCGCAGCTAGTAAAGAGAGAGCAAATAAGCAGGCAGAGAGAAGCACGTCTTAGAAGACGGCGGCGACGAAAGACTGAGAGACAGAGACGAGGCCAGAAGCACTGCTGAACAAGTGAGAGAGAAGGCGAAGGAACAAGTGCTAGTGAAGTCAAGTTACACAGACACCGCAGACAGTGCAGTGCCACAGTTGCTCTTCATCGTCGGCGGCACGCAGTACGACACTTTACGACCACCACTTTTCTGCAAAGAAGCAGATCGTATTCGTTTGCTCGACGAACTGACCAAAAACAGCTGGGCAGACCGAGGGGTTCCCTTCTCCTCCTTCTAATTCTTTGAGCGAATCGAACCGATTTCGTTTTTCACAGTGCAACTATTCTCTGGCTGACCTTGTGCTTGGGCCCAGTTTGTCATATGGTTTTGTGCCACAGCCGTGTAACAAGTGTTTTAGTTTCAGTGAATGTCCTCTTTTTTTCCTTTTTGCTGTTAACTGCTTTTTGTTGCACCCAAACTTATCATCAGCATCACCAACAGCTTCATCATCGTCAGCTGTTCCTTCTTCTCAGTGTCAATTGACATTTCATCGCAGTTTTCTTCCTTTCCTTCTCTTGCTTATTCCTATTTTTTCAGTAAGTTTGTGTGTCCTCAAAGTAACCCCGCCAAGTTGCTCTCATTTCTCCAGTTTGTCTTTCTTTCTCTGTCAAGTCACGACACTTGCCTGTTTGTGCAGTTGCTGTTGCTTATATCTGATCGGCTGCACCATCGTCTGCGCAGACCGTTGAAGCAGCAAAAAGAAGAACTACTTCTGCTGTCCGTCTGCTGCCGGACACTTCTTCTGCCTTCTTTCCCGTTTTTTTCCATGCCGTCATCTTTTGTGGCAGCAAATGTGTGTGTGCTTGCAGCACTGGCGCGGGGATTATGTAGATTCGCCGCTTCAAAGTTGTCTTCTTCTTCATCTTCGTCCCCTCACTTGCTCTCATTCACTTTGGCAGCACTTTACGACTGTCATTCATTCAGAGCACTACGCAGTGTGTGTGTCTTGTGGTCAGTGAAGACCACCAGTGTCAGGTGGTGGTGGTGGTGATAGTCAGATGGTCACAGTTTTATTGACAACAACTGCTGCTGGTGCTAGGCTGTTAAGCTGCGAAAAGCTCCAGCTTTTGCTCGTTGACAGGAGCATGATCAAATTAGTGGCGGTGATGGCGCAAATTCCTCTTCTCATCTTCTTTTTTCCTTTTTTCAGTTTACTAACTTCCTTCATTTCAGAGGCCCTGTCAGTCATTATGTCTTTTAGTTTTTGGTCTTTCAGCAACGAGAGAGTTCGACAAACCACGAGAGCAGCAACAGCACCAGCACCTAAAATGTTAATTGGCATTGATCGATTTTGTGTGTCGATCTCATTTTACAGCAACAGCAGCAGCAGCCAGAGAATGAGAGAACATTCTGCTGTGCTTTTAGGTTTTTACTGCGCAGTGATGGATGTTATTCTTGCTGCTGTTACCAAAAAAGAGCATAGATCCTCTGCTGTTGCTGTCTGTGTGCGAGGGAGTGAGTGCCAAGTTCGTGATTAGCAGCAACTTCTGCTGCTTCTTCTGCTTTTGAGTTCTGGCACTGCTGGTTCTGCTTCACATGAAATGCTTTGCTTCTTTTTTCCATTCCACATTCTCTCTCCTTTCTGATGGATGGGTCAGTCTGGTGGTGAACATGCCTGTCTGTTTGTCTGTGCTGTGTGTGTGCACTTTGCCAGCAGCAGCCCATCCCCGATAGCCTGATTTCGCTGCCACCGGAAAGTGCTCGTGCAGATGGTTTGTTTGCTGTGCATGTTTGCTGCTGCAGTGCACGTTGCGTGCTCTGCTTGGCAGTGCTCAAGCTGGTGCTGCTGGTACCATGAGCACCACCGGCTAACCCACTACTTTTGGTGAGCTTGTGTAATGGGTCCGTCGAACTGCTCCAGCAGCAGCAGCAGCTTTCCCTTGAAATCAGCTTACATAAGCTGACTGCCAGATGACGAAACTGTAGCAGCAACTGAAACTGGGCAGCAATTTGGTAAGCGAGGTCAAATTGATTAAGCAATTGGTGGTGGTGGTGGTCTTTGTGGAAGCTCTGGCGGGCACCCTACTCCTTCTGCACAGTTCTTTCACTGCTTCTTCCCTTACTTTCCGGACCAATTGCTGCTCTCGTCTGTTTGAAAGCAGCAGAAATAATAATAACATCAACAGTAGAACAACTGCCAAATGGAAGGGGGAACTCCCACCCTCACTCTCTTTGCTACAGTGTAAATGCACACAGCTGACAGAGGCCCTTTCCCTCGTAGACACACCAGACGGGTCCGATCACGAGATGATCACTTGTGCACTACTTCATTAGCGAGCTGGCTGGTGGTGACTTTCACTGCCATCCTCGCCGACGGCGACAGCATCACCAGCATCACCATCACCATCATCATCACTGGTGCCATACCCTGGCTTGTACTACTTTGTATTTTATTATGCTGGTGCTGGTGGTGTCTACTTTAGCAGCATTTCACCCACTTGCACACTGCACTGCAGGCGCGCACTTTGACACCAGTCGTCGTATTGCGCACTTTTTCTCTCTCGATTTTTCCTTCTCTCATTCATTCATTCAATCATACTCTTGGCTGGTAGAAAAAGGCGGGTCGCCGGTTAGTTGTGTAGTGATCGTCTCGTTTGTAGTACTTTTGCCTAGTATATAAAGGTCGCCGCAGTGCTCAGCCAGCTTTTTAGAACAGCTTTTTTACCAGTGACAGTTTTAGCGCACCAGCAAAAGTCGCATTCATTTTTCCTAATTTCTTGTTCTTCCGTTTTTTCCCAATCAGCGGACGCCACCTTTCTGCACACCTTCCTCAACACCTACCGAAGCTTCATCTCGCCGGCCAGCCTCATTGACAAGCTCATCTTTCGGTACAATCAGTTCAGCAACAGCAGCACCGAGCGGACGGACGCCATTCGCCAGGCAGTGGCCAGCAAGGTGGTCACCTTCATCGTACTGGTCGTCAACGAATTCTAGTAAGTGCCACTGCCCTTTCCATATTTTGTGCCATTGTTTTTGCTGTCTTTTTTCTTTGAGTCCGAATTTACTTTTGGGCGAGTCCCCCTCGCTTAAACATTCTCAGCTTAGCAGAGATCTTCAGCACTTGATGATGATCATCTGCTATGAAGCAGTCACACACATTCAGTCAGCATCTTATCATCGAGATTTGATCTTGCTTTTATTATTATTCATCAAACACTGCTAGTCTCACCCATCACCCAGATATCATTGCTGCAGAGTCAGCAGCAGTCGTAGGCGATCATATTGTCTGCAGTGTCTGTGTGCGCCCAAGACCGCTTATCAATGTTCGCTAATCGATTTCAGCTAGTACAGCTCCCTCTGAAGCAGTGTTCTAAATATAGCACACACACACACACACTTTGTCTACACATTATTACCAGCTTCTTGGTCTGTTTGGATGGACAGTGTTGAGTGTGTGTGTGTGTTTTGCAGTTTTGCAGATAGCACAATTCTCAGACGGATTATGACTACTACAATTACAGCAGCAGCAGCAGCAGCCAGCGATTTCATTACTCTCATTTGCTTGATACATGGCACACAGCAGTGAGAAAGTAAATAACACACAGGCGCTTACTTTTTATTTGGCAAATTCCCACTCTTTTGGCGATCAACTCTGTCTGTGTCGTACACTACTTTGCATAAAGTAAACACACGGCCACACAACCACACACACACACACACACACATTTGCCCCTGATCAACAGCTCAACAGTTGATTTCTGTTGAACACTTTCCCTTCAGCTGAAGCTGCTGCACTTGAGCGATGTAATTGAATTGTAAGTCCACCACCACCACCACTCTCTTTCGGTGCGCTGGTTAATTAGCTAGCTGACATTCGGCCGCTGCTGTTGCTGCTGTTAGTTACTTTATGAGGCAGCGGACAACACTGACGAACTGACTGACTGGCCGCCGTGAGGCAGTCATAAGTCAAAAGTGGTCGCCGAGGGCACTGTACTACTCTGCTGCTGCTGCCGCTCTGTACGGCACCAATATCAACCGAGCAAACTTTCACTCTTCATCACTTTTCTCCGCTGAATCAATTAAGGCACTGTGGCCCCCACTTTTCCCCATTTGCCAGCAGAGCAGGACAAGACAAGACAAGTGAAAAGACATGTGTGCACACAAACACACTTAATGTACTTACAGTTTTTATTGTACGGCCGCACACACAGGCTCACAGCCAAAATCACAATCGCAAATGACACTTTCCAATGCTCAATATGCACTGAAGCTCACTGAAGCTCAGCTTAGAGAGGGCACTCTGCGAACAGTCGTGACAAGGGCCAAAAAGTGCACTGCTGTTCAATGCTCACAGCTCAATGATGCTGATGTCTTCTGGCACTCATATCTTGAACGCAAACATGAACGCACTTGGACAATTAACCGTAGTTTGCTGTTCCAGCAGCAGCACTTGATGGAACTTGTGTCAATTGGCGCGCGCGACTTATCCTCCGTCAATCGACTGCTTGGCGGAAAATCATTGTAGTGTCTGACTGTCTGTCTGTGCATTCAAATCAATCTACTCACTAGCTGAGCTGAGTTGAGCCGCAAAGCAAAGAAAGTCGTCAAATCGGGGCTGATCGACGGCTTTGGGAGAGACAATCGCTACGGATGTTTCTCAAAAGATGATCGTCTTCTGTTCTTCAATTGGACGTCACTGACTTGCACAACTCTCTCTCTCTCTCTCTTTTTCTCTCTCTCTTTTCCCCTCTTTCAGTTCATCATGATTGGCATGTTTTCATTTGTTTCAGTCGATATCCCTCTCTTCTCTTCCTTTTTCTGAAGTTTGTCAGTGTTGCTACTGCGGCAGCGGCAACTTCACTTTGAATTACCAGCATAGGCGAGTTTCTTGTCTCCCAAACGATGAGACAAGCCATTCCAATTGACCTAAAGAGGAGACAGTTTGTGTCGACTTTAGTCGGTTAGACAGCCTCAATTCACTAAGTCAGTCAGTTAGTTAGTTTGCCACCAATTGGCGCCCAAGAGTAATTGAAAAGAAGAAGAAGCAGAAGCCAAAGACAGAGACAGCAAACAGCAACATCATCAACAAGTGCCAATGACCATTATCGGCACACTGACCGACAGAAGCAACAGCAGCAGTGCACACCTTTTTGCCCTGCTGTTCTCTTGGCAAAGCTGTCTGTTTCACTTAGCCTGCTTTTAATTGATTTGATCTTGTCTTCTCATTACCTCTCTCTCTCTCTCTCTCTCTCTCTCTCTCTCTCTCTCTCTCTCACTCCCCTCTCACACTGAACTTGCAAACCAAATAAAGAGAGGATAAATAAAATGCAAAAATAAAGTGGAGGAGGTGGAGAGAGATTTTAAGGCTTACTTTGCAGGAGCATCAAGAGCAAATGTTGAGCGCCTCTGCAAACAAAGCAAACACACACACACAGTGCCCACTTCAGTCTGGCACGTGGTGGCAGCTCACCTTTGAGCTTTATCGTTGATGAGGAGGCGATGTTGTGGTCGCCACTGGAACAGCCAAGTATTAGAAAATGTACAGTTATAATATCCCTTGCACTACTTCTTCTTTTCCTATTCATTTTTGGCCCACAGGCAGTGCCACCACTGCAACAGCAGCAGTGATCGCCAGTTAATCTTAATTGGCTGATAATTGGCACCGTGTCCTGGCTGCGCAAACATCAGCGGCGGCAGCAGCAGCTTAGTTTTTTGTTCATGTTTTCTTCCTAAGTAAAAGGGAAAGTTGAAAAGCTAGCAAACCTCGAAGGAAGGGGCTCACTGCTGCTGCTCAGACGCCACTTTGACCACGGGCACTGGTCGGCGATTACTATCTCGGCTTGCCACCACCACCGCCGCCGATTGACCAATCGATCAAGTGATTAGAGTGGTGAATTTAAATTTATAATCGTATTTATCTAGCGGAGGAAGAGTGAAGGCGGAGGAGGAGGAGAAAAGAGGATAATGATGCTACAGCAGCAGCAATTGCCCGGCAGATGGATGGCAACGATCTGATCAGATTAGATCACAATCAATGGAGACAGGTTTGACTCGGGGGCTGCGACAACCAATTTGTACCGCAAGTGCCGGCCGGCCGGCAGGTCTCTCTCTTTCTCCTCACCGTTAGCCGATTTGCCGCTGAACTTGTTGCTGCTCTTGTAAGCTGCTTCAACAGCAGCAGCTCAGCTTCAACTGATTGATCAGTTGCTGAGTCGGTTGGTGTCTTCTTTTTCTTCCTTTCACTCACTCACTCTTTTACCTGGCTCAGTGGTCAGCGACGCTGCCGATGGCTGTCGATGGCTTGAGTTTTGGCACATCGTCTCTTCATCATCTGATCATCATCGTTGTCGGCCTATGCATTCATCGACATTTTTTCCCTCCAACTTTTTCGCTCTTTCTTTTGATCTCTCACTTTCGCTTGCCACTCAGGTGCCAGCTAGTGTCGTATTGATTGAGCAGCGTCGATCAGGAAACTATCACTTACTCACTGCATCGTCACTACTTGAGTCGTTAGAGAAGGAGCTGATTGGGCAGTGGAGAGAAAGAGAGGGCAATAGAGAGGGCAATTGACTTGGCAGACTAACGACAGTAGCAGCAGCAGACGGCTAGACGCCAGCACAGCAAAAGTAGTAGTCGTACTGTTGTCAGCAAATGAGTCTATTTAATTTTCACCTTTCTCACCTTTTTGTACAGTCACCATTACACCTGATGAACAGAGCTGATTGTAGTGGTTGCAGTGCCAGTGCTGGTCAAGCTCCCCTTTTTTTCTTACCTGTCACTGACACTGACGACCGAGCACTACTACTAAGGAGTCTAATCGATCGGACATGGCACCGGTCACACAGTGTCACTGTCGGCCACTATCTCCGTTATCGACAAAGTATTTTTGTTGTTGCGACTAAGTGACCACCACTGCAGTGCTTAGGTTCAACAGCACCACCTCAACTCTGACAACTACGTGTCAGCTGACCAGTAGTACTCGTTTTGACTCGTTCCAAACTTCCTTCTTTTTCTCCTGTACTCGATGTACTTTGTGCTCACAGGTACAGAGAGGATACAAAAGTCAGAAGTGCTATGGGCGACACTAAAACACAGTACACAGCACACCACCGCACAACCATAAACTAATTGTCCGATTATCATCACGCTGTCTAATCGGCTTTAAAATATTACCTTTTTCCATATCTCTAGAATATGTGCTGCGTGGGATCAGTCTGCTGATGATGGTAGTGGTGGCCGAGCTTTCTCTCCCTGTGTGAGATCCTACTGAAGGACACACACCGAGGAGGGGGAAAAATTGGCAGTGAGAGGATAAAGCTACCATAAATTACAGTTGCAATGATCTCCTCTCTCTCCAAAAGTGGTACCCAAAAAGTGGTGCTCTCACTACCTGGGATTTGTGAGAGTGAGTGAGATAGATAGAAGAGCACAACTCAAAAGCTGATGACAGTTTTTATGACTGTCCTCAACTGCAATTCTGAAGTAATGAAGGCCTGCACCAAAGGAGACAGCAAAGTTTGAGAATGAGAGAAAGTCCAAAACGACCGTTAGGACGCAGTTGCACTCTTGTGTGTCTTTTCTTGTGGAGCACAAACAAACACACACACACACACACTTACCATTGCACTACGGTTTTCTAATCGTCGGTGTCATCATCAGGTGGTCACACACACTACCACCAATTGCACCGTTTGCACCGTTTGCCTTGTACCGTGACTGCTCTGGCTACTGTCAGTGCCGCTGAAGTGCAGCGTCTCACTCTTCCCTAACTAAAAGTGATCTCTAGCCCTGTTTTCACTCTGTTGCTCATTGCTTCTCTTCTTTTCTGTTTGCGCTGATTACCCAGTGTTGTTTTTCCTCCTAAGCAAATTACACTGCTTTTACACACACACTTGCTTGCTCGATTTCAGAGAGTGACGTTATTTTTAGTGGCCCTGATCTGGAACTGCACTACTGCGGCTGCTGTAACCACAACAAGGATGAACTACTTGGTGAGAGCACTACTGTCCAATTGTACATGTGTTGAAACACACAACAGCAGGTAGTAGACAATGCGTACTTTAAGGTGTACACTTCGTGCTCAATTTTTTGCTGGTGGTGATGGTGGAGTGAACGAGAGAAAAAGAAAGGAAAAAGTTGTGCTGCTTCTTCTTCTTCTTTGTCGTCTTCCTCGAACTGAAAATTTTTTTGCAAACTGTTGATCTGATCAACAAATCAGTCTCTGCAATAAGGAACAGTCAGTCTGGGCAGTCAGTTTGTGTTTAGCAGGAGAGCAGCGCGCGCGTTGATTCATGGAGATAATCAGTTGGGCAGCAATGGCAGCAGCAGTCAGTGGTCATTACGAATTACGGGCTTCATTTTCGGCTTTTTCTCTAAGAGAGTTGGTTTTTGTTTTTTCTTCTTCCTCCCTTCCAATCGTTTGCTCGTTCGCCCAACGTGCCATCTTATGTTGTTGCAGTGGGAACCAGCTTTTCCTACCTGGCGCTAATTGGCGCTTGATTTGTGTGCGCCCGTTATGTGCCTGATCACCACTGCTCGGCCACATTTTTCATTAACAAGTGAAGAGCACACACACCAGCAGCAGCAGGCTAATTGCCCAAATGAATCAAAGTTAATTAAAAGCGTGTCTAAAAGCTATCTGGCAAGCAATAGCTATAGCTATCGACTCTTTACCATCATCGGCGCCGGGTATTGTAGTGAAGTGTGATTGAGGTGCCTGTGAATACTGTGAGCTGGTGTGGAAGTTCCCCTGCTGCAGTACAGCAACTGCCACTGCCACATTTGTTACAAACACTTGATCGGCAGCAGCAGCAGCAGCCCGTCTTGGCGGGAAAAGTATTGCATTGCATTTCAGTCAGGTGGTGAGACAGTGGTGTCTTCTTCCGTCACCTTCTGTCCGCTGGCGATCTGCCAAAATTGAGCTTTTCCGTGACCACCACCGCACCACGAACACTGTCGTCCTCCTTGACTTGATCAATTTGGTGGCGACTGCTGGTGTGGTCTCTCTCCTTCTCTGTCTTTGCTCACTGAAGCTTCATCTGTACCTTTAGAAACTTGTTGACTTCTTCTTCTTCATCGGCTCCTTCGTTTTCGTTTTCTTTGTCTTTTCTCTCATTCGATTGAAGTTTCTTTCTTTTTTTTTCTTTTTGCCTGTGTCACTGTGTCTGTTTGCATTGTCTCGCCTGTCTGTCAGTCTATCTATCAGTCTTCTGCCCCTCATGCCATCATCATCTTCCATCATCAGAGACTGTCGCTCTCTCTCTCTTTTTTTCTCTCGTTTTCCTTTCTATCGTCTCATCACCACCACCACTGGTTCGGTGTCACTTGGCACTACCACCATAACCAGTTGACACTGCCACTGGCAATGTGTCACATGTGCGATATGTGATGGCCGAAAATGAGCAGAAAACGGCAGCAGCCGAAACAGCAGTTGTTAACTGCTCTAATAACTGCACAAAATAGTTTTGCAGCTTCTGCAGCCGCCGTTCTACCCACTCGGTTCGCACGGTATCAAGTGACGGAGGAGTGAGACCCCTAAAAAAGAACTCATCTGCAGCACGGCGATAAGATTCACTTCGCTGTGACACACACACCGTTCCCCTCTCCTTATCATCATCCACATCGACAGGTCAAAAGGTGCTCTTGAAGGGGAGGAGGAGTGCGGCTAATCGTGATAAGCTATCAGACGGCTCTATCAGCGGCTGCTGCTGCTGCTGGTGGTGCCTAGTGGCAGCTAACAGTTGCGTGCACTCGGTTACACCACCGCCATTATCAGCAGCCTCAGTACTGCCTCCTCGCTCTCAATCACCAACTAATTAGCATCATTGAGCTCTGGAGCACTTGTTGTTGTTGCTGTTGTTCACTGCTGCCGCCGTACACACCGTCCTCGTCGTAGAACAGGCGGCACACTCACGGAGACAATCATTTGCCAGTAGCTCCAGCAGCAGCAGCAGCAGCAGCAGCACACTTTACTCTGGAGTGTTTGTCGTTTGTCGTCAGACGACTCGAGTTCTTTTCTTCTTCTTTGTTTCCCTCCTTCTCTCCTTACCTTTTCCTTCTTCTCCGGTTTTATTATTATTTGCCGTCTCTTTTCTTACTTCTGTTTACTCAATAACGACAGCAGCAGCCAATTGATCGACAAGCGATGAAGCTTCGACTGAAGCAGGCGGCTGCCAGCCGAAAGCAGCAGAAGCACAAGTTAGTTTTTTCAGGCTGTTTGCTGGAGCTACTCTGCTCTGCTGTGTATTTGTCTTTATTTGCTAGTAGCACAATGATTTTTCATTAAATGACCCACTAATTGACTAAAACCACTTTCTTCTTCCCCTTCCTTCACAGCCTGTATGACTTCAGCAAGGCCCTCTCTCACCGCCTAATGGAGTTCATCTACCAGCTGGTGGGCCGGGGCGACCTGGCGCACGCCAAGTGCCTGCGCGAGAAGTGCTACGAGAAGCTGCGCCAGCGAGATCGGGAGTTCGCCGCCGCCGCCGGGAGTCCCGGGAAGCAGCTGACCAGCTACAGCATCACCACGCGCACCTCCACGCTGCTCGACTTCAAGTCGGAGCACATTGCCGAGCAGATGACGCTCCTCGATTCGCGCCTCTTCCACAAGATTGAGGTAAGTTTGTTGTTTACTGTTGCTGCTGTTTCTCTGTTGATTTTGAGGTTGAGGTTGAATTTAATTTGTCGGAAAATTGGTCAGCCAGTCGTAGCCAACAGTTGTGTTGCAGAAAGTGTTGGTGTTTTGCAGTGTTTTCTATCGCCTTTTACTCGCTTTTCGCATGCTGCATTAGCGCGGCACTTGTGGGCTGCTGCTGCTGTTTCTGTAGTTTTTTTCTCAGTTGGACTGCAATCATCTATGTTTTCTTTCTGTTTTTGATTTTTTACTCCTTCACTACCTTCCTTGACATCGACAAATGTTGTAGCAAAACTGAAACGGCAGTGGCGTCGGCAGTGTGAAACCCACGCAGGCAATTTAATTTGCTTCAAAACGCCGCTGCCGTCGCTGTCGCCACCATCATCACCGCCATCATTTTGCTTTTGTTTAGCCTCGTTTGCTTTACCTAGCACAACTGCATGAGAGTAAGTGATTCCGAAACGGGCTAGTGCTGATGATGGTGATGGCCGGTTGTGAAGGAGTTGCGTTCTGACTTTTGACACCTTAGCGAACTCTGTTTCTTTGACTGTACGATCTAGTTTTTCTGCTGAAGAGCACATCAGCAATCACCTAAGTAGATGTAATCGCCTGTTGGAGCAGTTTGCTTTGCCCCTCTAATCACACTCGCTCTAGTCACAGTCACAGTCTGTTTGTGTGGTGTGCATTTGTCAGTTGACTGTTTTCCTTCACGGCCATTCACTTTCAATTGGAGGCAGGCAGGCTGGTGAGCGCCTTTTGCACGGCAACACACACACACACATCTTTGTTTTACGATCACTCGCTCAAACACACTCTCTCAAATCACGAGGAGTTTATGGCGTAATTTCAGCGTCCGAGGCTAGAAAACAGCAGAGGCTGAAAAAGAAGTTAAAGTTACACATTAGAGGCAATTGGCGACAATGGCTTTCTTTTTTAGTTGTGGGGGATTCACAGTGCCCAAAGTTTCTCTCTTTTCTGCCTTCACTTCACATCCGCTTGACATTGTCGTTGTTTAGGTTCTTTTTATGTCTTTACTACCACCAGTTTACCAGTGTTCATTTAGACTCATTTACGTGGCACATCTTTCCTCTCTGCCTTGATGAGTTAAATTGCCCTTTTCTTGTTGCTTCAGCTGCAGTTCTGCTGTAGCTGAATTATGAGAAAAGGAAGGAGAAGCTGTTCATAGAACACTACTGGTCAAGAAGACTTGAGAGCGTTTGAGAAGAGGTCACCCTGATTCGTGTCACTGCTCGAATAATGTCTTTCTGTGCCTGTCCTTGGAAGTGTCTTTATTTTTTCTGAGGGTTAGGGTCGTTCTTTTGGGGTTGACCTTGTGTCCACTGCTGCTGCTGCTGTTGCTGAGGTTGGAGGACCACACCCGAGGTGCTGGCGGAATGATGACGGACTAATTGGTGTTCATGATGTTTCCTAAAGTTGACATTCAGGCAATAATCATGCTGCTGACATTGGAGACATTTACTGTGTGCAGTGCACACAGCACACATTCCGACATGCAAGCAGCACTTCAAAGTGAAAGTTGTGCAAAGGAAGCTGCTGTTGTTGTTTCTTTAACTTCTGTTGCTGGCCAACTGAATTTCCGAACTGTTTGTCTGTGTGGCTAGCTAAGCAAACAGCTAAGCAAGCGCAGTCCTACTTGGAAAGTGGCCATTCGATATGCCGGTACCAGTGCTGTGTTGTGTTTTCCAGTTGCAGTCACTGGCAGACACTGGCGCACAGCACATTTTGTGTCGTCTCCCCCTTCTTGACGACCACTTGTTTGTCACCCTGGCTGCCCTTCACTGTCACTTGCTGCCGTCTCTGATCCGAGTGACAGAGTGGGAGCTCAAATTTATCGTCGTCGTCGCAAATGTCATGTCGCATGTTTGCTCCTCCATTGCCGAGCACCAGTGGCTCCTCAAGTGTGCTCACTTGATTGTACTACCACTACTACTACTACTGTACACTAAAAACACAAATATTATTTTGTGCAATGTTGAAGAAGTTGTTGAGGAGTGGGAGGCCAATGACTTTAGTCGGGTGACATTTACACTTGCTAAAAAAACTGAAAATAGGTTTAATCGTTTAGTGGGTGAGCGAGTGTGTGTATGTGACACTGGCACAAACAGGCACTGACGGTCTTAAACTTACATTTGTTGAGTAGATGGTGGTGGTAGTCTGTCAATGCCTACATTTAGATGCCTATTTTTACCTCACTTTTATCCACGGCAATTAATATATGAGGAGGAGGAGGAAGAAGAGAGAGAAAAGTTTGCAGTGTTGAGTGACAGCAACCATAGTGAACCGTCTTCTTCTCTCTACTGCAGAATCAGCTCCGGAATCTGTGGAGCGTGATGGCTGGCTGGCTGAAGAGAACCACCACCACCAGTGTCCGGGCAACAGTCGACTTCATTTAGTCCCTTTCTGTGTAGAGAATCAATGGGCGCACTTTTTTGGCCTTTTTGGCTTTCTTTTTTGTTGCTGCTGTTGCTCGAGTTCCATCACAAACTGTGGCACAGTAGTGTCGCTCGCTCTCGTTTTGATGTTGCTTGCTTGCATTCATCCTCGCGTCACGCTTCCTCCATTGACTCAGTCAGTTTTTGTGTGTATCTGCCGGGAAAAAAGATGAAGAAAGGAAAGGGAAGATGGAGATGAAGATGAGGAGAGTGGAGATGTGTATCGACCACCACCACCACCACCACCACTGGTAATTATGCGCGACCGGACTTGATATTTATAATCCCCACACGACAAAGTTTGTGCAGTACAGAACGGAGAAACTGTGTGCTCTGCATCTTCACCATCTTCATCTTCATCATCATCATCATCTAATGGTGAAGATGAAGATGATGCTCATGATCCAATGATGTCTCCTTGTTCGCACTCTCTTCTTTCTTTCTTGTGCGTCTCCACATTGTGAGGCTCACTTTGTGACACATTGTGGACTGTGTGTTTGGAGTGTGCCTGCATCATCCTCACACTTTCAACAACTTCAGTGCTCATCCGGTAATGAAGTTGCAGATAGACTGCTGCTGAAGGCGGCGGCGGCGGCGTTTGCGGTTATTCAAACTGTGCTTTCTGCCGACCGACTCTGTCGTCTGTTTGTGTTTGTGTGTCTTCTTTTTGTTTGTCTGCCTGTCTGACTGAGAAATCTAAGGGAAGAGTGAAAACTAAGTCGGCAAAGTTGGAAATCGGCCCGACCGACCGACCAACCGACTGACTATTGGACTGTATTGCCCTAATGAGGTGATTTACTTGCCATTTCTGGCGGTGTTTACTGCTTTCTGTTCTGCTCTCGCTCTTGTGCACACTTTCTTACATGTGCGCACATAAACTGGCTTTCCAATGATTTTTGGTGTTTGTTTGTTCATTCATTCGTTCATTCGTCGTTCGTCTGTCCTGCCGTCTCGGGTACAGGGCGCGCACAAGCATCAAAGCGTGCACTTCTCCGGTTGCCATGTTTGGCGAACCGCGTCAGAGAAATAGAGAGAAGTCGACGGTGTTGCTGGTGATGGCTTTGGTGGTGATGGTGGTGGTGTCGGTGACAATGAGCCATAAAGTGGCAGCCTCATCTCGGCGGCGACAACTTGTTGCCTCTGTGTCTGCAGAGAAAAAGGGGGAAGTAAAGAAAGGGAGGATGAACAGGATGAGAGGAAAATCTTATTTTGGCTAGAGCCACGATCAACTCGCCTCACAATGAGATTAATTTGATTAGTGACGGTGGTAGTGGTAGTTGTTGATGATGATGATGATGATGTTGATTCTAAGCTGCTTTGCTCAGTTAGTGCTGGCAAGAAGACAGCGTCAAATGTTGAGCTTTTTGTGCCAAAGTCGGCGACGGCAAGAACAAATAGAGGAAGCTGAGCAACAGACACTGTCTCTGGCCTTCAGCTCTGGTCATGGTGGACATATGGTCTTGGTGGTGGTGATGATGATGGTGGTGGCCATTGTGTTGATGCTACTGCCGTTGTTTCAGTTGTTTGCAAGACTGACTGAGAAAAGCAGCAGTCTGCCTGTGTGGGCCGTTGTTTAGGATGAGAAGCTACTACCACCGCTGCAACTAAATTGGTTTTGAGCTCTTAATTGCGAAGGCTCACAGAGAGAAATTAATTGTTCCACATATTGCTCGAGTGCTCAATGAGAAACAGAGAAAGACGGCTTTGTTTGTTCTTTGAAAGCAGCAGCAGCTAGTTAGTTAGTTGGCCAGTCTTTGGTGCGACGAGGACGGCTTCTTGCAGGCTGCTGCTGAAGTGACTCGAGCACTGACACATCTGTTGGCGCTGCACAGGATGTGTTTGTGCAACACTGAACAACATTGAACGAAGAAAAAAAGCAAAGTCGCCCGCTGTTCACTGTCCATTGTTTGCTCATTCTTTTTTTCTCCCCTTTTCAACCAATGCAATTTTAATATAATTTTGCTTTGTTCTCACCGTCTTTTGCATTTGTTTTTCCTTCACAGATTCCTGAAATATTAATCTGGGCAAAGGAGCAGAAGGAGGAGCTGATTCCCAACCTGAATCGCTTTACCGAGCACTTCAATAAGATGTCCTTCTGGGCGCGATCGGTCATTCTCGCCTGCGAGGACCAGAAGGAACGGGAACGGGTGGTGCTCAAGTTTCTCAAGATTATGAAGAGCCTGAAGAAGCTGAACAACTTCAACTCCTACCTCTCGCTGCTGGCCGCACTCGCCTCTGCGCCCATCAGTCGGCTCGAGTGGCCGAAGAACATTCAGGAGACCTTCAATGAGTACAATGCCCTCATTGACTCATCCTCCTCCTTTCGGACGTACCGTACGGTGCTGACGAACACCAAGCCACCCTGCATTCCCTACATGTAAGATGATAAGATTGGTTTTTGTTTGTACAGTTGAACTAATATTCTTGTTCTTCTCTTCTCTTTTTCTCCAGTGGCCTCATTCTGCAAGATCTCACTTTTGTGCATATCGGAAACAGCGACTACCTGCCCGATGGCAAGGTGAACTTTGCCAAGCATTTCAAGCAGTTTAGTATTCTCAGTCAGATGAAGCAGTTTCAGCAGTGGTAAGTTTTGAATTGTTGTTTAGTGCGCTTTTCTTATTTCGATGTTTTCTTTTTAATAGTAAATACACCATCACCGAAAATGAAAACATCATCACCTTCTTTGACAACTTTGATAACTACCTCCAAGAGGACGTCATGTGGCAGATATCAGAGTCGATTAAACCTCGAGGAGGTGGCGGTTCCAATAGTTCGGCAAATATGGCCGTCGCCACCAGTTAGGCACCAGTCTACCTTTTTTTATTGCAAGGCTTTTCTTGCAATGAACAACTGTTGTTCAGAGATCATCAGCTCTCATCAGAAAATTCTAGTCGCACTACTACTAATAATAAAAGCAGTACAGTCGCCCTCATTCATCATCCATTTTCCCTCAACTCCACTGCAAACGCAAAGGCTCCACTTTTTTCCCCTCTTCCCTACTTTACCACCTGTTGTGGTGAATATCAAGCAACCTCACTCATTGTCAATATCTTTGATACCTTATCATCACCTTCATCCTGAATTTACACACATAATTTGCACAGGGTTTCCCAGTTTCGCACCAGTCAAACAAAACTGTCTCTCTCCCTCTCTTTCTATTCTGTTGCTGTTATTGACTCCTGCATTCTCTCATTTACCTTTTCTGTACCTTTTTCATCGTCTCATTTTTCACCATCCCATCCTCTCTCCTCTTCTCTCCCTTTTCACTCAGTCACTCCCTCCATTGCCCACCCCGATTACGAGTTCTCTCTAATCATCAACTACTCAAACAAACCTACTTCTTTCCCCTGATGTCGATCACAATTTGATTATTATTACTCTTCTTATTACTGATTGTTATTCCTTTGTGTTTACATATGTTTAATAAGTCATAACACACCCACTCCCACACACACTCTTTTCCTTTCCTTATCGACGAGATAAACTGATTAATCGCGCCACTTTCTTTTCTTTATTGTTTTCCTGATTTTTAACTTTTGTTTTCCCTTCTGCCCTACTGTACCCACCACACCAACCTGATCACAACCAATCAAATGGAGAGTACCTATTTTTGAGTTGACATTAAAAAATATCATTTTATATTTAACCGTTGTACTTGTAATATTTTTTATTGGTTTTAAAACTTGGACAATCTTGGGAAAACTTTATTCAATTTTCCATTTTCAAAAAAATTTCATATTTGCAGTTTTAGCGCCATCTTTTGCCTTTGATGCACACCTCCTAATTTAAATCTGCACTTGAACTTGAGTTGTATACCACAACTTTCAGTCACTTGAACTTCACACACTGCTGCAGGCACTTCACAACTGAGTAATTATTTTTTTAATTACTCATCGAGGCATGAACTTTAAAGTGTGTCTACCACTGAAAGAAAGGCGCAGTGCTAAATGGGTTGCTCTCTAACTTTAACTGAGCTGGCAGTAGCTGTTGCCGTAGCTGTGTGTAGTGATTGCAGTCATTTCTCTGAATAACATAAAAGGGAGATTGCACTGAATACAATGGCTAAGTTTGGCGCTGGTGCTTTCAGTCAATCACATATGAATCAGCCGTTACCACCACCACCACCGTCATCACCAGCACTTGAATGTAAACATCCACGCACTAGCAAAATCAACAATTTATGTATTGCAATTTGCCGCAGTTTCTAACTACCAACATTTGATAGTTTGTGCTCGTGCACTTTTTTCCATTTCAATGTTGAAAATTAATCCGTTCGCTACTGCTCATGCCGTTCATGCGTGTCATGCGTCTCCATCATCACCACCATCACCACTGCCATCATTACCACCACCACCATCGACGCCACACTCTTCACGCACTTTTGGGATGCTAAAGCTGATGCTTGAAAAAGGGCTACAACTGAAGTGCTTTCTTTTTCTCTGCATCGCAACAACAAAAAATCAGTGTGTGTAAAATCCAACTGGTGAATCGACACAGATTACACAAACAGCTGAGAGTTGCATGTTTCCATCAAGTGTGTGTGCTTCCCAGTGGCAGTTTTACAATCGTGTTTGTGTCGATGTCAGCAGCAGCAGCAGCAAAAGCAACAACAAAAGAAAAGATGCAGCCAGCAGCACCCTGAAGTGTTATTTCCACATGTATAAAGCAAGAGAATCTGCCGTCGTACAGTGCAATCAAGTAGACGCTCAGTGAAAGTGAAAGAAATAGAGTGCACCTCAGCAAGAGCTGCCGCTGATTCTGCTGTACAGTGGAAAAATGCGCTTTTGTTCCGCCGAAACTGGGGCACCACCACTTTGACCCACCACCACCACCAACTAAACCGTGCACCGTCGCTGCTGCAGTCGTTGTACAGTGTACGGCGACACTCCATCGAGAATCGAGAATCGGGGCCAATCGCCTGCGCCAGCACTGCGGCAGTGTTTGCCGCTTCCACTTCCTCTATACAGTCACTTCTTGTCAGTTCAGACAAGCACACTGCCTACGCTTCTTGTATGTCTTGATTGAAATGCACCAATTTTTTCCTTTTTTCTTTTTTTCAGCACGTCAAGACAAAGAGCAAGAGATGAAGCAAAAAAGCAATAATAATATCTAAGCTCTTATGAACACATTCTCTTAGAAAGAACTACTAGAAAATTGACGCTAGCAGGAACACAAAGCAGGGCCAGCGTACCAAAATTCCCAAAACTGAGCCGAACAGCAAGCTGAACTGTGCTTTTGCAGTGCCATATAGCCGGCTGCCATCGTAGAGAAAAAGAAAGAGAGAATCACTATCTGCTCTCAGCGGCCTACTGAACAGCATTGTCGACTGTTCAGGTTCAGTTTGGCAAGCTGCTGCTGCTGCTGCTGCTGTACAGTTCACAGCTTTTTCTGGCTCTTCTTCACCCTCTACACTACTTTTCGCCTCTACTACCGCCGTTGCCGCCGATCAGTCTCCGCCATTCGGTCGCCAACGTTTCTAATCGGTGGTAGCTGCTGCAGCATCAGCATCAGTTTCGGCGACCAGCTTTGCTTTTCCAGTGCAACTCTGCGAGTCACTCACTCAGCCAGACAGTCAAACAGACAGACTGTCGATAACGCCGTTTGGAGTCTTCTGCTGCTGCTGCTGCAGCAGACGAATGCAAATCTTTTTCTCACTCCTCTCAACTCAACTCTTCTCCTTTGCATCGCATCACATTCAGTCAGTCTGCTACAGCCAGCCGCTGCGGCTGAAAATAAGCGGCATGTGGGCCTCTCTTTCAGTAGAGGATTTTCTCTTTCAAAGTTCAGCAGCAGCAGCAGCTTCTTCTCACTGAACTCTCACTCTTCTTCATCAGCGTCTTCTTCTTCGATGACTTCTTCGTCTTCTTCTTTCACTGTGACTTGAACCGTCGAAGAGAAAACTTCGCCGCATCGCCGACGCCATCTTCAACCTCTCTGCAGTGTGAGTGTGTGTTATCTTTCTGGCGCCTCTTTTCTCGCTTTCTCAAAGTGAAAGTTTATATAAATAATCTATGTCAAAAGTCTCGTCGCGTTTCACCCCAAAGTGTCACCAGTTTAGTTTTGCCAGCAGCAACTTTAAAATCTCCAAGCCTGTTTGTTTACCTTATCAAACAAATTTTGCCAGCAGCAGCAATTACAACTTTTTCTGTAATTGTCGGCGGAAATCTGCTGCTCATCAACTGATGAACATCATCAACTAGATATCACTAAACGGAACATCAACGTGACAACCTTTTACCGCGCTCTACTAATATTTAACTACTCCTACTTCGAAACACCGCTGCTGCTAATCATTACCATAAGATCGTTTTAAAATATTTTTACTCATCACTATCTAAATCTCTCACACTTTGTGCAAGTTCAGCTGTTTGTATCTTTCTTTAAAAGTTCACTAAACTTCAACCACTGCCGCCGCTATCACCGACGCTGATCTCAACTCAACTCTCAACTGAAAAACGATACTGCACTGCACATCTCAATTTTGGCCAACTCTATGTTATCTTTGTGGTCGGTGTGTAATTGACATCTTTAAATTTATCACCGCCGCCTTCTACTACCCCTTCTCTGTGAATAATCATCTTTTTGTGGTAAGTGATCTGTGTCGTCGTCAATTGATCAGTCAGCTAGCTAGCCAACCAAATTACGCATTTGAATGTGAGTGTGTCCGCTTTTGCTGACTCTTCTTCCTTTCTGCCTTTTCTTTGCTGGCAATGATTGCAATCAAACAATCTTGCAATCGCAATTTCTCACTCTTTTCCTTTTTCCTTCTCTTCTAACTTTTTCAATTCATTCAATCTGACTAACACACAGACACTGAAAGAGACCGACAGTCTCATTTGCCTGACTGATGATCATCATTTGGCGCATTCATTTGTCACCACCACTGCCACTTCCACTGTCGTTTCCACCGGCTACCTCAGAGCGCTTCAAATTGGCTTTTTATATTTCCTTTCTTTCTTTCTCCCTCTTTCTCTTGGTAAATGGCCACTTGGTGGCCACCATTATTACCCAGGAACCCACTTACCAAGGAGCAATGTCTGTCTGTCTTCCCCACAAAGAAGCCCACCCATGATCAGTGCTGTGTAGTGGCAATGTCGACAACAACAGCAACTGCATCAGCAGCAGCCTCAATCAGAAGTAAAGTGCCTCCTCTTTGCAGTCCTAGTATCACCCCTAATCAAGTGAGCATTCATTTGCGGCACTTTTTCTCTTTGTGTGCTGCTGCTGTTTTGCTGTGTCTTGCAAGTGCAGTCATTTTGTGTTTTGTGTTGGCGGTGCCGTTGCACTTTGCTCTCCGCTTTCCATTCCCCTCTTGCAACTTTTTTTTGTTATCGATTCTGCTGTAATTGCTACTTTTAGCATAGGAACTTCTCTTTTTTGCCCCCCCCCCTTCAGTTTCAATTGAATTTGAAACCTGCATCGATTAGTGGTGGAGGGGTGGGTGGTGGAACGAAGGCCTCTGCAAAGTAGACGAGGCTGAAAACTGTCTGCTGTGCGTCCAAGTACGGAACACAAAACTTTTTGACTGTATCTTTTGAAACAGCAGTTTTTTTCTTTCTCAGTAAATCGATGGCCAAGAGCACATTTTTCTTTTTACTTTGCAACAAAAAAGTAGCATCTCATTGACTGTAGTAGAATCTTGCCATCTCATCTTTGCAGTCCATCCATCCATCTGTGTTTACTTTGTGCTAAGGTGCTCTGCATCCTTTTAAGGAAAGGTTGTCTGTTTCTCTCTCTTTCTTCCTTTGAGCGCGGCAAACAAGGTCCAAATCAAATGTCGGTCGCCGTCAAGTTTGTGTCTGTTTTTGTGTGTTTGAGTGCATCCTCTTCTTTCTTTCTCCTTGCCGTCGCAAACAATTTGTAGTGAAAAGAATGAACACATGAAAAGACGGGGTACACAACAAAACAGAACAGTTGTACGGTTAATGGAAAAGCCAATTTGCGGCACAGCAAATTCAGCTGGGTACTGAATTGACAGCCAGAGGCAAAGGGGAAGGCAAGGGAACAAGAGTGCTCCGGCAAATTGCTACTTCAGCAAACATCAGGCTGGGAAAACTGCCACTGCTGTTGCTGCTGTTTCACTGACACTGACTGACTGACTTTCTTTCTTTTCGTTCCTTTCTTTTTTCTGTATGTTTATCCTATGCCTGCCAATTAAGAGCTAATTACTGCTGCTACTGCTGCTGCTGCTGTGTTTTGTTAGAAGTTTTGTGGAAGTTGTGGTGATGGTGGTAGCAGTTGTAGTAGTGCAGCAAGAGAGTAAACCTGATTGACTATTGCAATTAAGCGATTGAAGATCATTAATTACTTCACCAGTTAGTGGTGAACTTGTATGCTTGCGCCTGTTCACTTGACATTTGCCTATGTGTGCTGTTGTTTTTGTGTTTTTTTGTTGTTGGACTGAACTGGATGGCAGCCATTACCACCACCACCACCTTTTCATTCCTCCCAGTTGGTTGGTCCACACTTCAAATGGCAGTGCCGCTTTCAGTGAGTTGTCGAGCATTTTTTGTGCCTCACAAAAAAAAGTAGAGGGGAAAGTGTAAAATCAGCTCAATCAGTGCATATCGCTTAGGAGAGCGCACTACTTTTTTATGTTTACGTCGTTTTGATTGTAATTATCAGTGGTGGTGGTGGTGGTAGTGAAGTCATTTCTGTGCTGTACACAGCAAAAAGTGGCCTTTCAGTGTTTAATGTGCCTATGAAGAAAAAAAGTTGTAGCAAAAAGTGTCCGACGTTTGCTGATTGCCGTTAAATGGCTGGTGTGCGTTTTTTTGCCTGCCAAATGCCTTTGGAAATGCTGGTGAGCGGGGGAAGGAAGGCACGTTGGGCGCAAATGCGCTCAAATTGGTGTCGCATTGCCTAGCACGGATTGGTTTTCAAGGCAAAGTTGAACACACAACTAATGTGTGTGTGTGTGTGTGTGAGTCGCTGATAAAGCAATATAAAATGTCGCAGAAAAAAATGGGGGACGAGAAAAAAAGGGGAGATAGAGATAACAGTAGTTTAGCGGTGTGAGAGTGAAAGTGACTGCTCCGGCTGCTGCTGCTCTACTCTATCATCAGTGAGTGAATGCAAAACTGGGCTCTTCCCTTGCCGAAAAAAGGAATGATTTTTTTGTCCTCACTGTCGCCAAGTGTCACTGTCCTTCACGGGCACTACCATCGTTTGTGTACTTTAGACACACTGCACTAAATGTCACTGTTAAAAAGTAGCCCCGTCTTCTTTACTGACAAAGTTTTCAGACTGAGCGAAGTAAGTGACACTCTCCCACAGTTAGTCAGTCAGTCAGTCAAAGTGGTAACAAAAAAGAAAACAAATTGAGTGTGCTTGACCTTTCCGCGTGTGCTGTGGATTTTTGTTCATTTTTGTTCATTTGCAGCAGACGTTTGCAGTCGTTGTCATGCAAATCTGGTTTGAGGTGGTGGTCACTATACTGCACTAAACTTCTTGCATAAAGGTGCACACACGTCAGTGGGGAGTCAACATTTTACGGTGTTGTGGTCACCGCACAGAGGACGTGATCAGTCAGTAACAGCACAGTTTGGCACATCACATCACAGCCATCAAAAACACCACCACCATAAACCTCCTCAGCTCACACAGCTGTGTGTTGATGCACTGTGTCCACTTAATTAGTGAGAAGAGCCATGACTGAATAAAAGATGTTTATGATGCACCAAAACTGCTTGGTTGTTTGAAGAAATTATTAAGTATTTAGCATTGTCGTCGGCGGCGGTCCTTCTCCTCGTACCCACGCACAAATGCTGCTGTTGTTGTTGCCTTGCCTAATAAACTAGATTCTCTTTTGTGTGTTTATCGTGCTTTCTCCTTCTTTCTCGCGCTTTTGGCTCGTGCACGAGGCGAGGTGCTGCTCATGAACTTGCTCTCCCACTTAATGGTAGTTAGTGGTGGTAATTAAAATCACCAATTGTTGTCTGCCAGTGTGATCACACACACAGCATGCACACAGGCACCAAAACAAAGAAAAATGGATGTTTTTTGTAATCCCTCTTTGCATCCATTTGCATGAAAACAGTCGCCATTTGGTGATGAAGATGCAGTGCTGGTGGTGCTATCAAAGATGGTAAAAAGTGGCATCCCCTCTCCTCCTCTTCTCTGGTTGACTGGACAAACACGGCAAAACAACAGAACAAACGCGGAAGAGCATCAGTGTGATCTTGTGAAGTTGCACAGTTGATGTTGTTGCTGCAGTGCATCAGTGCTCGTTAGCGGTCGTTGGTGCCATTAGTCCCGGTCGGTGTGTGTGTATGTGTGTGCAGGAGGGCGCCAATTTGTGTGTGATGTGCCAGACAGTTTCGCTTTTACCTTTTTCACTGATTTCGTTTATTCATTTTCGTTGCTGCCGTTGCCGTTGCCCAGCCTAGAGCGCAGAGTAGCACCGCCGGTGAAGCACTTGAAGTGGAACTTGACGCATGGCGCTGGGCAACTCTCGTTCTGATGATAGATTGAGCTTCAATAGCCGTTTTGCTTTGCTTTGCTTTTTCCTTGCAACTGCCCTTTTAAGGTGATTTGGAGCTGGCTAACTGACAGCCACAGCAGCAGTTGCCGAGCGTTGACTTTTGGTGTGTGTGTGTGCACACAAACACTAAGAAATGCTCCGAAAAAAAGATTTGCATTTGAACTGGCGACCACTGCACCAGCTCCATTCATCAATCGACTCGCAGATCTGAGCGACTTTCTAGGCACGAATGAATGCATTACACACTATGCACTGCAATGCTAACGGCTTGAACGGTTTGATTGACAGACTGCATGCAAAGAGAAAGAAAGAAGACGAGAAAGGTTTTGCTTGAGCCAAGTCAAAGTTACATTTGATCTCAGAGATCAGTTGAACCGTTTAGCGAGCTTAGCCTGCGATCAAGCCCTCGCTTATTTTTTAAATGCTTTTAATATACACGCTGCCAATAATACTGAGCGGCTGCTGACAGGAGATGAAAAACAAATAACAAATTACAATTATGTGTTGGTGAAAGTAGTAAAAGAGGAAGAGGAAAAATAAAAATGTTTGCGAGAAAGAGTGGCGACACTGCGGAAAGTTAGTAAGCAAGTGGGGGTGATGAGTGTGCCAAAAGTGAGATATGGTGCTGCAAAAAGGTTGAAAAAGAGCTGAAGAAGATGCAGCTTCAAAAGCGGATAAAGGAAGAAAGGAAGAGGAATGTTGAAGAGAGGTAGTGTCCGCTCAGACAATCTCGAAGGTGTTGCTGTAGTCGTCGGCGACATCATCACTTTCAGTGCTCTCCTCCTCTTCCTCTTCATCCTCCTCTGAGTCGGAGGTCTCCTCATCATCTTCGCTATCGCTTTCCTCATCTCCATCCTCTTCCTCTTCGATGGCCTCAAGGTCACCTTCAACTTCTTCCTCACTTTCCTCTTCGTCATCTTCCTCCTCCTCTTCCTCCTCCTCCTCACGAAAGAGGTCCTCCACGTCGTCAAAGGGAAGTCGAAGGAGGCCCAGGCGGCACCAGCCACCGATGGAGAGGAACAACTTGGTGGCCTGCTCCACCGTGCTGGCGCTCAGGTCGAAGCCGTTGACGGAGAGGAGGATGTCGCCGGGGGCGATCAGCGGCCCCTGGTGGGGGTTGGTGTCGCCCTCGAGGCCACTGGCCGGTCGGACGGCCCGGGCGGCGGCCCCTTTCTTGCAGACACTGGACACGATGAGTGGACTGTGGCGCTCTGGGCCGCCGATGATGTACACGCCCAGGCCCTGGCCCTTCTTCAGGCGAAGCGAGACGTAACGGAGCGTCAGGCCCAGGCTGAGGTAGTCGAGGGCGGCGGGCGAGGTGGCCGGACAGCCCTCGGACAGGAGGGTGCACAGGTGCAGGGCGACCTTCTCTTCATCGGAAAGCGGGTGCTGGTGCTGGTGCTGGTGACGCTCTTCGTCCCCTTCCTCGTCCTCGTCCTCTTCATCCTCTTCCTCCTCTTCCTCAGTTTCCGCCCCCTGTTGGGCGTTCACATTGGCCAGCTGGTTGATGGCCTTCAGGCGGTTGAGGGCGACTTGGCAGCACAGTTCGTGCCACATCTGTCGCAGCGCCTCCTCGCGGGCCTCGCTCACCTGCCCCATCTCCCGGACGCTGTAGTCCATCATCTGCATCTGCTGGACGCGACCGTTGCCCTCCAGCTTCAGGTAGTTGACGGCCAGCTCCAGGCTGGCGATGATGCGCTTGTACTTGGCCTCCGCTTTGACCTGGGCCTCACCGGCCGCCGCCACCATCTGCTCCACCTCCTTGCGGGCCACCTCCTTGAAGGCCTTCAGGTCGGCGGCGTTCAGTTTGCGGCGGGAGTTGTTTTTGGCACTGGAATTGCGCTTCTGCTTGAGGCTGTCCTGCAGGTACCACTTGGCGGCAGTGCGCAGGGTGAACAGCTCACGCTGCAGCTCGGTGACCTTCTGCTGGAGGGTGGCGACGCGTTCCGCCGAGAGGATGCTGTGGTGCAGTACCTTGCCGAAGCTGTAGGCCAGCATGGCCAGCTGGGTGTCGGCCTTCTGCGGAATGATGTGCGGAAATAGTTTGTCCGACTTGTATTCCTTTTCCTCCTCCTCATCTTCCTTCGTTTCCTCCTCCTCGTCTTCACTTTGGTCTTCATTTTCGCTGTTGGCGCTGCTGCCAACGCTGACGTATTCTTCGTCGTCATCTTTGCCATCTTCTTTGGTCACCTCTTGAGCGCTGTCGTCCACGTCATCCTCACTGTCGTTTCCTTTGTCGCCCTCTTCATCCTCGTCGTCACTGAAGTGATAGCTGGTGACATGGCTGCCTTTTTCCTCCTCGCTGCTGATGTCTATTTCCCCCGAGTCGATTGCCTCCAACACCTCAACCAGGTTCTCGTACTGAAAGTCATACTTGCGCTGCAGGACACTGAAGGCTCGGTCAAAGTTCAGTTCGGCGCGAACCAGGCTTTTCAGCTCCTCCAGGGGAACTTTGCTGCTGATCATCGTAGTGGTAACGGTAGTTGTGGTTGTTGGGTAACGAAACTTTGCAGACTTTTACTTTTCCCTACTTGTCTTCTTTTCACAAAAAAAATTCAAGTGACAAATCGCCGGCGACTTGAACAGAACAGAAGAGAGGGGGCGTTTAAGAAGCAAGAGGCGAATTGCTGCTGCTCAACCGATTGTCGTTAGAATGCTTTACGGTGAAACGGTTTAAGAAATAGTGAGAGAGAGAGAGAGGGAGAATGAAAGCGCTAGCAAGCAAAGAAGAAGAAGAGTGTGTAATGCGACAACTCATCCATTACCGCTCTATTTATACGGCTGCTACTTCTGCTGACTCAAATAAATCTCCCGAATGCTGAATCGCCCTCCAGCTTTCGAACTTTTTTTCCTTTTGCTCGTCTGTCTGCCTGAAAGTGCTCCAGCTCATACAGACAGACAGGCAGATCTTTCATAATTTGGGCGCTATTTTCGGGAAGGAGGACGACAGCAAAAACGGCACACAGAGGTGCAGGTTTTGGTGCTGGTTTGGTGTCAGCAGCAGCAGAGACAGAGTTTAACAGATTGGCTTCCTCGCGGATACTTCTTCTTCTTCAGCGTCGCCGCTGTCAGAAAAAAGAGAAAAAGTGGAAGATTGGCGCCCAGTCATTGGCTGGTGGTGGTGCACCGCAGTTTCTTGCCTCCTCTTCTTTTTACTTTGTGTGTTCTGAGACATGCTAAAATGCATTATTATTATTATTGAGAATAGAGTGAAATGATAGTCGCTACAAAGTGTGCGTGTCAATGTTGTAATTAGTAGACAGAAAGTGAAAGAGACACAGAAAGAGACGCGTACAGACAGATTTCAGGCAGTCAGACACATTTTCGCTCTTTCTCTGTCTCCCGTACACGGACGATTTCACAACGGGGGAAAGAGGGAGCGATTGTCGCTCAATTGGCACTCGATTGATTGACTGCTGCAGGCTGAAGAAGTAGCAACAACAGCAGCAACAGCAACCACTGAACCACTGAGCCAACACCGAAACAAAGTGAGTCAGCTCAGGAGAAACGAGGCAGATGTGTGTGTGTTCAGAAATTGAGTGAGTGAGTGCATGATATCGACGATGTAGACGACGAAAAACAAAGCACAAGAAATACTTGACTACATGGTGGCATGCAAATTGGCCGCAGATTGGCCCAATTAGTGGGAAGAGAAAGAGGAAATCCGCCCCACAGAATGCACGGTCATTGCAAATGAGATGGCCAGACGACAGACGGCCAGGGAAAGACTGACTGACTGACTGGCTGTGATCGTCATCTCCAGCCAGTCAGTCAGTCAGTCTTTCCCTGGCCGTCTGTCGTCTGGCCATCTCATTTGCAATGACCGTGCATTCTGTGGGGCGGATTTCCTCTTTCTCTCTCCCTCTCTCCACAATACCACCGATCATCCTTTCCTGCTGGTGCACACTTCTGTTCCATCCTCTCCTTGAGGCTTGTGTTCTGCCTTCCTTTCTCGGTGCAGTCTGCTCTCGTCCGTTTCCTTTGAATTTTGGCGCACACATGGTCGTTGTCCTGAGCACAACAACGACAACGACCACCACAACATCGACATAGGCCACACGCACTCAGACAGACCGACATTGCACACAGTGCACAGTTACATTGCACTCTGTGACATGTGCCACTAGTGCTCGTGCTATCATCTTCGTCTTCTTCTTCTGTGGTTTATTCCCTCCCCCAACACCAGCACTTTTACCAGCACTTCTGTTGCCCACCCCCTCGTCAGGCGTTTGCTTTAATTCTCTCCCCGTTTGCCAGAGAGGAAAGCACTGTTCACTTCCCGCTTTGATATTGCCCTCGCCGCTGTGTCGAGTGGCAACGGAAAAAAGTTTTACCGAAACTCGATAAAAGTGTGTCTCCAGAGTTTTTCTACTGTCGTCCTCAGCTGAGCAAGATTGTCTGTCAGTTTGTCCGTTCATTGCTGCTGCTGTTGCCATTGTCTGCTGCTGTTGTGGTTGTCATTGCCGAGGCAGATTTCAATTGCTGCTGTTGCTGTTCAGAGTGCACTTGGTGTGCTTCTTTCCATTTTTCACTATTTCGCTTCTGTCGAAGTTGTCTCTCGACCACTCCTTCAAATTTTGTCTGCATCTACACTGCTGCTGTACATTGTGCAAATTTTATTGAAAATGTCAATAGTGTGCATCAGTGCAAGTGCATCAGTGAGCAATGTCGATGTATTTGGAAATGTCACCGTTGCTAACTGAAGAAGAGAGAGAAAGGGAAGACAACAAACGAGCAAATCAACAGCACGGCTCCAACAACAGTGCAGTTTCAGCTCAGTGAATACGTACAGCACACAATATCTGACTGACCATCGGACATTGTAGTACTTTCTGTCTAACTAGCTGCCGACTGATTGCCTGCACCTCGACCAGTCATCATCTCCTCTTTCCTGTCGGCATCTCCACCACTACCATCTCCTTCAACTAATTGAGCCATTTATCTTCTCCTCTAATCTACCCAATTGCCTCGCTGATTAATATTAATCGTTTGCATTAGTAGTGCTACTCACTTCCCTTCCACTGCCTCCACTGTGCTTCACTTGTGTAAGTCAGGTCTCTCTCTTCTATTGTTGACTTCTGGTCAGAACTCCTCTACGTGTACGGTGGCGGGGTGAATTGTGATTTGTTGTTGTGCCCGGCTTTTTTTCTACAGCTATGCTTGATTCTGCGCTGGCCAACAAAAAAGTAATCAAAGCACAACAATCAGGAGCCGTAAAAAAGCACTGGACCGCGATGCTTGCCACCCCTGCTGCTGCTGTTAATGATAACAAGCAGATGGTCGGTGTTGTTTTCTATCAAAAATAGAAATCACCACCACCATCACTGACAATTGGCAGCTCCAATCACTCAATCAGTCCAAGCACTCACTCTCTCAATCAGTCAGTCATTCTGTTCATTGACTTGATTCACATTGAATCGCATTGATTCCCCCTTTTTCGACCGCTCTCCTCCGTCTAATGCGCGTGACTTCAGTGTTAATTTTGTGAAATTTAATTTGAAGCTCCACTAATTTAATTGTGATCTATTCTTTGCCCTTCTCTCTTTTGCAGACCACCACCACGACCACTGCCATCACCACCACAACAACAACCCAACTTCTGCTTCAGCAACACACAACACAGCTGCACACTTCAAACCGGAAACCAAGCGAAAGAGAAAGAGGGCGAAAGAATAATTAGAATACGAAAGAAGACGACAGCCAAAGCGGCAAACGGCCAAAACAGGACGTCCTCAGTTCTTCTCAGTGCTCTCCTTCAATTCAATCAAGTAAGTAGTGCGGTTGTTGTGGTAGCTCCTCGTTCATCAAATTAGCGTCATCACACTTCAAAGAGTAGAGTAGAGCAGCCTTTGGTCAACAGTAGAAGCAGTTGAGATGGCTCCAAATTCAACTTCACTCTCTCTCCCCCTGGCTTCATTTGCAGTGCACACTTTCCATTGTGCCGCAAATTGCACTACAACTCAGCACTATTTCTTGCGGTCGTGCACTTGGCAGCAGCAGCAGCAGTAGCTTGCTGTCAGTTTCAATCAACACAAAGTACGGTTAGCACACACAGTGCTGAGTGAACTCACTGATACCACTCGAAATCGGTCAGCTTCGGTGTTGCTTTACTATTTTTTTTGTGGCGAAAAGTGCAGGCAAAATTGCACTTCTTTTCTCACTACACACATTTAATACGGCCCTGTGATGTGTGGTGTTGGTTGTAGTCTTAGGCGCGAAGATTAACCTGTCAGGGACTGCTGCTGTTGTAGCAGCTGCAGCTGCTGCGACTGTACATTCGGCAGTAAAGCTTATGCAAGTCCTTCTCTTTCTTCTTTTCTAGCATAAAAGTAATACTTCTGTCTTCCACTTCTGCATGCTCGCATTGTGGTCGTTTTCTTTCCTTCCAGTTGGCGCCTTTTCCAGGCTTTTTTTTGCAGTCCGTGGCTGGCTGTTCGGCTGTCATCATTTTATCTCTTGCTGACATTTTGCAGCTTAATTAGTGAAACTGTCGCCGTTGTGGCTGAAGTCAGTGATGGCGGTAATTGCACACACAACGGTGCCTGGGTGCCCATTTGTCAGTCAGTCAGTTACGCACCGTCGCTGTGATCATGATTTCAAAGCTTTTTACTGAGGCTGTTTCAAAGCAGAACGAGAGTGAGACTTTGAATGTCAAAGACTGCTTGTTAGCTGCCAGCTGCCTTGCTGATTTGAATGACTTTTTTTCCACACTCGTTTACGGTATTTTCGATTCAATCTGTTCTGAGAGTGAATCGAAACACAAATGTAGACGAAAAGTCAAAAACGAAAGAACTCATTACAGTTACAGTGCCTTGCTTTGGCTATCGCGCAACACACACACATGTGAACAGTCAATTTAGCGTCCTGTAAATTGGTCTCTCTCACTTTTTTGTCTTTGCCATCTTCATCTACTTTTTCATTTACATCACACCGCTGCCGCTAAAATTGCTGACCTTCTGCTCCGAAGTGCGGCAGTGACAACTGTTTTCTATTCTGTGTTGTTGCTGTTTTGGAAACCACTGCCGTACTGCTTTTTCCTTCTTCTGAAGTAAGCAGCAGCAGCAGCAACAATAACATCAGCACTTTAACACCGATTATACGCATAGAAAGAAGACGTAATTATTAATAATTTGCAGACTGAGGACAAGTGATTGCTAGTGCGATTAGACAGAGTTGTCTTGTGGTGATGGTGGTGATGGTGGTGGTGGTGAGCATTCAAGATCAGCAAAAGCAGTAAATAAAGAGCATTGCTTGATCATCAGTTCTCTGAGCATCAGTAGATAATCTCTACCAGAAGAGCAGCAGCACTTCAATGGCATTTGCTGTTGTTGTTGGCCAGACAGCCCTTCAGACTCCTTTCGATGACACTTACATTTATTACAAGTTGACCACTGTTTTGCCTCCCTCTTTCGTGATGCAGATGTCTCCTTCTCAATGAATATCTGTCTTTTAATTTTTTTATTACGATTGTTGCTATTGCTGTCGGCTTCGATGTCGTGATCCAATGTCAGTGCAAGCTCTTCTTCTTCTTCTTTTCCTATCACACTATCACACTTGTGTCACTTTGCTTTCACTGAGCTCTAATCGCAAATCGATTTGTTCAAAGCTTCACTCTGAGAACTTTTTTTCTGTCTTCTCTGCAAGCAAAGGCGGAGAAGAAAGATCGGAGAAGAGTGCTCCTTTGCAACTTCAGCAGCAGCACCTGAACATTTAGATTCGGGCGGTGAGCGATTCTTCTGCTTCGCCCCTGTTTTTGCTTTTGCTTCACTGTCGACAGACTGTGGGAAAAGCTAACTTCTTTTATCGTTTTTGACGCAACGCCGCGCGCTCGGCGACCACCTCTCCACCAGCTTCAGCAGCAGCAGCAGCAGTTCAAAGGTCGCCCCTCTTTCCTTCTTTAGCGACACTCTCTCTATCCCTCTTTTCAACTTTATTTTTTCAGGGCCACTGAACATCAGCATCATCTGCCTGCTCTCAGTCACTCTATTCACCTTGATTACGTAATTGCTTTACTTGCAAGTGGACAGCTCATGCACATGACAGCTGAAGTTGCTTTCTTTTAGTTTTTCTCTTTTTTGCTTTTTCACTTCTCCTGCCCCTGCTCAGCTCATTTCCTCCATTTGTCATCGTTCGAGCTGCTGTTGCTGCTGCTCCTGCCCTGCATGCTGAATTACCTGTCGGCTACTAGTCTTCTATTTTTTTCGACAGATAGATGATTCCATTTCAGAGTCGTCCTCACCGCTGTCATTAAGACATTAATTAGTGAGAACATATGATAGACACATAAGGCAATTACTTTAGTAGAGATCGAATGAAGCGACGATATCGGCGCTAAAAGGCAATCAACACAAAGATCACTGATCGCAGGCGCACAAACGCTTAATTCATTGCTCCAGCTCAATTGATTTACAGCTTGAAAGGCTGATATGATCAAGCCTTTCAATTGATTTGAATCGCTGTGAATTTGTGTCTTTTTTTCCTTTTTCTTTCTTCTTCTTACAACACTGTCTGGTGTCAAATGCGTGCTCAAATCGCTGCCTCCGGTGACACGCATTTGCATTTGCATCCGAGGTCGAACAAAAAGCCAGTGTTGCTGGTGGTGGTGCGTGGCGCCGAATTGGCTGGGAACGCGCTTTTTCTCACTTTTCTTCTCTGACCAGTAATGGTCGGTGCTATTACACTAGCTCACTCACAATCACTGACCCATTGAGACAAATTTTGAAGCACAGGCACAAGCACAGCCAGTCACAAAACACAAATTACTGTCTTCTATTCAGCCTGCCTGCCCGAAAACCATTAGCTTGAGGTCCACAGTAGTCAGGCCAATGACAAATTGGCACAAGGGTCGTAAAACGGTGGACCGAAATGCTGCTGATGATCACCACCACCACCACCACCACCAGTGCTGCAGGGCATGCAGTACGTGATCATCCATTCTCAGTGTTGTGCACTGTTGGTTCGCTAATTGATGTGTTTCCACCACTGAATAGACTTTTATATCTGTCTGTCTGTTTGCAACTGTGCGTGTGAATGGTGGACAAAGTGAGTGAGTCGATTGCACTACCCTGTGACGGATGATGGTGATTATGATGGCGATGATGCCTTTCTCCCCTTCCTGAATGGCTCACCTTCAGTTGAACGGATGGAAATTTGAAGATGCAATCGCGCAGTGTTCTTTTCTGTTCATTTGCGCACAAATGAATTTGCTTTGCTTCAGCATCGACACTTGCTGATCGTCTGCACTCCGGCGTCAAATTGCCACAAGAAGAAACTTAATGCGCTTTCTTCGTATTTTTCTTCTTTTTTCTCTAATCATTTTTTTGCTACTTTGTGTTGGTGCACATCTACAGCTAGTTTGTCTGCCAAATGGTCAGACGCAAGCACAGAACCTGTCTACTGCGGTCGGCGAGATAAAGTGATGGGCAACGGCAACAGCAGCATCAATTCAGTATCAGCAAAGTTAATAAGTAGCCGATGGGCGAGAAGTACAATGGACAAGCGGTTGTGGACTACCGAAAAGGGGCGAGGCCTATGCCATCGCGCACTCGATCTGCGCATCGTCACTGTTTTGATTTTTGGCGCCGGCAGGCTGCCTGAGACTGCCTGTCGCGTGTGATAGCGGGCGCCTACAGGGAAACAGCCGCAGCAAAGACTGGTCGGCTGAGATTTAGTTTTTCTCGTATAGATGACTAAATCTAATTGGCACAAAATTAAAAATACAACAAGATAAACATTTTTAGGAACTTAAAAATTAAAAAGTATTGAGTTAGCTAAAAAATGGCATTTTTAAAAACGTCAAAAGTTTAAAATTAGTTATTTTCTCCAAAATTAGAATCAAAATCAAGGAGCAAATCAGCATATTCTAAATCAAAATCAAACTCATTATAAGCTTCATCAATAATCTTATATTCATGCAGTTCAAAATCATTAGTTTCATTATTCACAGTTTCAAATTCAGATTTAACAAATAAACTGGAAAAACTTAAAACTTTAGAGTCAGGCAATTGAAGTGAGTTTTTAACTTTAGAATTTTCACATTTAATATCTCTTAAACCTAAAATCAAAGAATTAAATCTCAGCCGACCAGTCTTTGCTGCGGCTGTTTCCCTGTAGGCGCCCGCTATCACACGCGACAGGCAGTCTCAGGCAGCCTGCCGGCGCCAAAAATCAAAACAGTGACGATGCGCAGATCGAGTGCGCGATGGCATAGGCCTCGCCCCTTTTCGGTAGTCCACAACCGCTTGTCCATTGTAGCGAGAAGGTGCCGCTCGTGGCACGTCTCGCTGGCAACTTCGATCATCGAAGGCGATCATCGCCAGTGGTATTGGTGCTGAAATGTGCACTCTTGTGCTGCACTAGACAAACAAACTGATGCTGCTGCTGCTTCTGCTGCTGTGCCCAGACTTGAACGTGATGTTGGTCTAGGAGGAGGCTCGGGAAAAAATTGCTGCTGCTTCTGCAGCTCCCACTTGAGAACTGCTTGCTGCTGCTGCTTCTGGAGCACAAACACAACAGCAGCAAAAAATGTGGCCTAGCCAGGGTCAATGTTGATAGAAGTGAGCTGCGGCAGAAACAACAACAACAGCAGCCGATGCTGAATTTGCAATTAATTTGCCTGCGTGTGCGAGCCAACGAGCAAGCGAGCGTTTGTGTGCTAATGGCTGCAGTTCATCTTTATTGCCGCCTCCACCACCACCACAACTTCTTCTTCTTCTTTGCATGAACCGTCTGCTGTTGTCTGAAAGGGCATTTAAATTGCTCCAGCACGACCACCACGTGTGCCGCGGCGGCGTGTCTGCTGTGCTGCCTTTCTTCCCCATATTAGACCAATGTTGTGGCCAAAATTGGGCTCCACTGACTGAAACAACGTCTCTTGTCAGTGCAGGCACCACCAACACCAACACCAGCAGCAGCACGTGTTTCGTTTCCGTGTTTTCCCTTGCCCGTCTGTCGTATACTTAACTGCTGCTGTGAAAAAGTGCATGTAAAACTGTGTAATAGCTAGTGTCTGAGTTTGTGTGTGTGTGAATGTGCACGAAAATAGCCAACAAAGGACAGCCGGTCGATTTAATTCAATCGAACAGATGGTTCGATGGTGCTGGTGGTGGTGGTGGTGTGAGCTGGCTGAAGTGTAGCGCAACTAAACTGAAACTACTGCTGCTGTTGCTGGAACAAACAATGAGGCAGAAAGTTGACTCGTGGCAGGCTTCCTCTTGAGACCTGCTGCTGCTGCTGCTTCTAGACTACACACTTTGTGCCTCGTGCTCTGTGACCTGCGACCTGAAAGCCCAGGTGGTTGAGGAAAAAGAAGTGGCAATAGTAAAGTTCAATGCTGAATGAGGCCACAGAGGCTCGGCTGTGCCTAGCGGTGCACAGTTTGAGAATTTTTTGCCAGAATGAACTTTATATTCTTTCCTCTCGTTTCTTTTGCCACCATGACTTGGCTCATAATTTAGCACCATCTTAAGAGCCACCACCACAACCACCAGTTACTTTATGAGCTTATTGCATACTGAGCTTCTTATCTGTTTATGGTCAGCCACCTTTCACTTACACTTGGCACTTCACATGCACAAACACAGACATTCACTCTTGTCTCTCTTTGCTGTGCTCGCCTCTTGTGCAAACACAGCAGGCCCCAGGTCATTTCTTGCATCTCTTCTTTCCTGCCTTTTTTCCTTTTTACCATCACCATGTTGCACTCTCACCACCATCAGGTGGGCCATCATCCGCTTTCACTTTATCTCGACAGGCTAAAAATGAGAGAGAGAGACAACCTTTGCACCCTCGATGGTGTGTGCCTCTCGGTGGTGGTGCGTAATATCATCAGCATCAGCCTTCAATTGACACACTGGCGGCAAACTGTGACTGCTGAGCTGCTGCTATCGTATCAGCAGATGAAGAAGACGAAGACGAAGAAGGCACCTCACACCACGAGGTGTCCCAGCACACAGGACAAGACAAAGTCACTGCGGGCTCTTCACTTCCACTATTTTTTTCTATTTCTTGTTTCAAAAGCAGCACGTCCGGCGAGAGTTGTCATGGTGCAGTGTGTTTTCAGTGCCTGCTTCAACGACGATCTTTCAGTCTCCTTCTTTCTCTTTCTCACTCTTGTTCTTTGCAGTCACTTTCTGTCGCCTGCTGCTGCTGTTGGTGGTACTCAAAACACTGCAGTGATCCTGCAGAGACGAAGTAGAAAAAAGCCGTCTGTGTGTTTGGCCGGAGTGTCGGCTGCTGCTGCCGTTTTCACTGCCACTTTGACTTCAGGAGAGCTTTCTTCTCACTCTCTTCCACTCTTCTTCTCTCGTTTTGATCAGATCAGTCGTGCGTCGTCTGTCGTGACGAGCGGACCTCTCTATCTATCCTACACTAATTCCATTTCCCTTGCCGGCTTTCACTGCAAACAAACAAGCGCTGCTGTTGTTGCTTCATTTTTCGGACTGATTCAGCAGCAGCATCGTCGGCGGCGTTGATTTACTTTTGCCGTTTTGTTCGTTCACATCGTTATTACTACACTTTTCCGTCTGCTTTTTACTGTGTTGTTGTTGTATGATGTTTTTTTGGTGCATTGTTTACTCTTTGCACACTTTTCTCGGCAGTTTCTGTTCTGGTTCAGCATCTCGCTTCACGAAATATCTGTTTAGTTTTGTTCTGCTCTGCTCTGTTCCCCACCACCATCATCATCATCAACAGCACCACCGGCACTTGAAGCTGCAAAGTGAAACTCTCGCTTAAATATATTCTCTCCAAAGCACTCACACTTTTGGGAAATTGTCTCCGGCAGTGTGCCGTTTAACTGGGGATTATCATTGTCTAGCTGGCTGGCTGGCTGGTGTGATTTGTATCAACACGACCAAATTGTGTACGGCCAATTGTGTGCTGCCTGAACAGTCTGTGTTTGTGTCATCCATCCTGAAGTGTGTGCTCTGTGAAAGACACAGTTTTGTGAACAAGTTGTCTTCTGCTGCTAAAGCTGAAACTGTTCAACACATTTTTCTGCTGAACGATCACCTCACTTCACGGATTGGCACATTTCAGTTTCACCGAAAGAGCGCGCAGACAATTCGCCAAAGGTGCCAACAGTGCCTCCTTTTCCGTTGCGGGCAATTGTCATTGTGTTGCACTGACAGTGCTGCTGTCGTTGTTCTGTCCGTGTCGATTTATATCCATTTGTTCGCCTTTTAAGTGCTCCTCTCAGCAGTGCTCCTTTCTCCCGAAATCTTCATCATCATCAGCAGCAGCAGTGTATTCACTTGTTTAACACTGTCTTCTGTTTAGCAGCTCAAGCTCAACTCTACTACAACTTTACCAGCAACACCTTCATTCACCTCCAACAGCAGCACCATGAAAAGGTCAATATCTGCAATCCGTTTAGTAAAAGTACTGAAGTTGAGGTTGAAGTGACTGAACACAACTACTTAGTGCTCTGTGCAGTGCACTGTCTTGTGCAGGTGACACAGCAGGCGCTCAATCGTCGACCAGTGAGAGAGACCATGCTAATTGGCCAATCTGGGCACAGTTGCCTTTTTCCTTCTCTGCCAGTGAACTCTCGCAGCAGTGCTGCTGCTCATCTGCATCTGGCTTCACCACTTTTTCTTCCCTTTCTTTCTTTCCTTTGCCCTTGATCCTTCTGCCCTTTCTGCAGGTCTCTTTCCCCTTCCTCTCAGTCTTCAACCGGCGTTAGTTACGCTCGGCCGAGGCCAAATGAGCGAATCATTGTGCCGAATACGTGTGCAGTAGATACTCCAAACAGAGATAGGGTAGAGTTGGTGGTGCACTACCAGCATTTTATGTCATCAGCGCATTACCTTTGTACCTGTCTCAGCTGCAGCAGCAGCTGTGTGATGAGTCACGAACGGTTCGCTCTGCTACTCTTTCCCTCTCTTTCTCCAATGCAGTGTTCTGTCTCTTTCTGTTTTAGTGATTAATAATCGCTGGTGTCGCGCTGCAGTAATCGAGGTAACTGCTGCTGTTGCAGCAAGGACAGTGCATTACATCAGCAGCAGCAGCAGACTCGCCGACCTCGGCGACCAGTAATGACAATGCTACCCTTCATTATGATCGCACCCATATTGTTGCTGCTGCTGATGCTGACATAGCTGCTCAGTCTCTGATCGCGCTTTGTCTTAGGCCACTCAATTGTAACACACCGGAAGAGAGAGAGGTTTATTAACCTTTGAAAATTTGGAAGTTGCGGACGGAAGAGAGAGGGAAGGGAAATAAAGAGAGCAGTGCCATTGTAATTGCTCTTTTCATCAGAAAGGGGGAAAAAAGGCGACTGTTAGACAGACTATTGTGTGCTATGGAGTGCTGTTGCGGCTGTGTGCATTCAATTAAAGGGTAAACAAAGATGTAAAGACGCTGTGTTCCTCTAGACCGGACGAGTTTTGTTTCTCATTAAAAGAAGCAGTGCCGTTAATTACCGGCCGACTGCTGGGCAGCAGCAGCAGCCTGCAGCGCCTGCTTGACGCCGGCCGCGTAGTCGGCGTGAATCTTCCCGAACTGCTCCAGCGCCCGCTCCTGAATAAATTTGGTCGTGTACTGCAGCTCGGAGACGATGTTGTTGTGGAGGGCGTTCCTCTCCGCCGGCGTGTAGCTGAGGTAGAGGTCGCGGACCTGGGTGTAGTTGTCCTCGTAGTCGGAGACGAAGCGGTCCACGTCGGTGGACTCGATGTGGGTGCGCAGCTCGTTGAACTGCTGCGGATTGTCGTGCACGGCCGGGTTGAAGGAGCAGGGGTAGTAGTTGGGCATCGGCCCCTGGTTGTCCCCGGTCATCATGGCGCCGTCGCGGAAGGTCGGCGCCAGGACGGGCACCAGCGGTTGGTTGACGGGGACCAGGTGAAAGTTGGGGCCGATGCGGTGGCGGGCGGTGTCGGAGTAGGCGAAGAGGCGCGCCTGGAGGACCTTGTCCGGGGAGAACTCGAGACCGGGCACGCGGTTGGCTGGGCTGAAAGCGAGCTGCTCTACCTGGGCAAAGTAGTTGTCCGGATTGCGGTTTAGCACTAGGCGGCCGACCTCGAAGGGCGGGTACTGGTCTTCGGGCCATACCTGTTTAGTGAAAAGATGGCAAAATTAAGTGATTTGTTTTGCATTTCAAATGCTGTTTACCTTGGTCAGATCAAAGGGATTAAACTCCCAGTTCTGCGCCTGCTCGAAGGTCATGATCTGCACGTACAGCGTCCAGTAGGGGTAGTCCTTGCGCTCGATGGCGTCGTAGAGGTCGTGCACGCCAAAGTCCGGGTCGGAGGCGAGGAGGGCGTTGGCCGTCGCCGCGTCGAGGTTCTTCACGCCCTGGCCGGTGCGCCAGCGGAACTTGTTGTACACCGGCTGCCCGTCGGCGTTGATCAGCTTGTAGGTGTGCGAGCCCCAGCCGTCCATGTGGCGGAAGCCGTCAGGGACGCCGCGGTCGCTGAACATCCACGCCACCTGGTACATCGACTCAGGGCGGAGGGTGAAGAAGTCCCAGCGGGCGTTGTAGTCGATGAGGTTCGTCTGCGGATTGCGCTTCTGCGTGTGGATGAAGCGCATGAAGAAGAAGGGGTCGCGCACGAAGAAGACCGGCGTGTTGTTGCCTGGTGAAGGTGTAGATTCAAAGTCAAATTCTAGAAATCATTAAATTTGAGTTACTCTTAACACTTACCAACCAGATCCCAATTTCCATCCTCCGTGTAGAAACGAACAGCAAAGCCGCGCACATCCCTCACCGTATCCCCCGATCCTCGCTCTCTGACCACCGTCGAAAAGCGAGCCACCGTGGGCGTTCGCTTTCCTACCTTGCTGAAGAGCGACATTTTCGTGTACTTGGTGATCTCCGTGCTTGTGACCTCAAAGTAGCCAAAGGCGGCGGCGCCCTTGGCATGCACCACCCTTTCGGGCGTTCGCTCCCGGTTGAAGTGAGCCATCTCCTCCATCCACTGGGCGTCTTGGAGGAGCATCGGCCCTCGCGGACCTACCGTCAGCACATTGGTGATGCTGCCCACGGTGCGACCTTCCAGCGAGGTGATGTTGGTGATCTGTTTTAGAGGAATTCGGAGTTAGCGAGTTTTTCAAAATCAATTTCGAACTCAAACGCTTACTGCTGGGTTCTTGTGCGTCTGCTTGTACTCCTCCAGCTGGTTGGCGGCCGGGTCCTTGGCCGGGTAGTAGCTGACGTTGTTTGGCTCCATGTTCTTTCTGGATGAACTTGCCTGAACTGAACTGGAAAATCGATTTGATCGAAGGATTTTTTCGTACTTTGTACAACAGCAGCTCGAAAGAGGGCCTTTCTTTATATATCAGCAGCCGAGGCAGCAGTTGCAGCAGCACCACCCTCGGATCGATGACCAGCAGTCAGACAGTCTGACAACACAGACAACACTTTTTTTGGGTAACTTTTTATGACCCTTTTCCCGACAATTTGTAGACTGTGGGCTGGGTGGCCATTTCTTTTCGTTTTCCCTTCATTTTGGTGATTCCATCGCAGAGTTTGCTTTATTTCGTCGTTGATGTTTTTTTCAGCATTTGCATCTTGATCAGCGCCGCCACTGGCAGTGCCGGTCATAAAAGTGTTTATTGTCGTTTTGCCATCACACACACTTTGTTTTGTACAAAGTATGTGCAAAAGTGTTTTTTCACCAATGTACTCAATTCGGACTTGTCATGATAGTTTGCGTTTTGGTGTGCTAGGATGATGATGATGATGATGTTTAGGATGATGTCGTAAACTGTAATGGAAGCGTGAGCTTGGACACACGCCCAAGCTCTGCTTGATGACATTGAGCAGTCTGTCTTCGTGATAAAGTTGTTGTTGTTTGCCTGACCATTGACTAATATTTGCTCTTTTCTTTTACCCAAACAGATTCAACTGGACCTCGCTTTTCTATGGCTTGAAGGGCCCGGCGGGCAGTAGTTTTGCCACGTCATCGTCGTCTTTGTCGCCCAGTTGCATCATCGCCTGCATCCTCCTCACCAGCGCCTCTTCACCGGACTATGCGCAAGGAACACTGCAAGGAACATGGCTTTCCTTGCACGCCTGAACGCCACGCTTTCTGGTAGTAGCACTACAGATCAACAACAACAAAACAACAACAACAACAGCAGTTCTAGCTCATCATTAGATGGACCAGAGACAAGCTGGAGTTCCTCTTCTGCCGCCGCCGAACTTGATAATGAGAGCCCCGGCTCGAGAGAGACTGACGTGATCGGCAATCTCTTCTCCAACATTTGGCCTGACCTCTTCAACGGAAGCAGTAGCAGTAGCGGCGAGGTGTCTTCCACCGAAACATTTGACGCCGCCTCTGACGGCAGTTTTGATGATAACAGCTTTGACGGCATTTTACCGTCTTCACCGGCTGGAACTGGCTCCATCAGTTCCACTTCTAGCTCAGTAGCGGCAACCTTTACCTCAACCGAGTCCAGCGGTAATCTCAACAACTGGGTCGCCAACTTTACCACTACCACCAGCACCAGCACCTCAACTTTGGGTAGCACTCATCACAACCACTCACTGCTGCACCACTACTTTAGCACCACTACTCCATCACCCCCATCACCTTCACCGCCTGAACATCTTCCACCGCCGACCATGGCGCCCACGCACTCTCTTAGCACCATTGCCACCAACTTTGTAAACTCCTTTTTTGGCCCACCTGGAGGAGGAGGTAGTGGCAGTGGAAGTAGTCATAACCACGGTCACAATCACCGACCTGGTCACCCTCACCTTCACAGCAGCAGCAGCAGTCCTCGACCGTCCTCCCACCCTGAAGTGTTCATCTACGACGGCTCGATGTCATCGGAAAGTGATGTCAACAGCAACAACCTCAACAACCTCAGCAACATTGCCGCCAATGTGACCACCTCCTTCTTCGGCGTCAACCGACCAACAGTGAGCAGCAGCAGCACTCCAGCCATCTTTGCCGAGGAGGACTTTATGGACGTGCTGAACACCACAGCACCTCCTCCCAGTTCTTCCGCTTTTTGCTACAGTTCCCCGGAGGACTACGAACTGTTCACCTCAATGCTCTGCTCGTCGTTGCTGGTGCTGGGCATCGTCTACTGCACCTACGGTTACCGGTGCTTCCGCGCCGTCGCCTTCTTCACCGGCCTCGTCTTCGGGACGGCGCTGGTGTACGCGGTGGCCACCGCCGAGCACCTGGTCACCTCGCTGCCGTACGGGAACCTGGTGCTGGCCCTGGCCGCCGGCCTGCTGGTCGGCCTGCTCACCTGTCTAGTCATCACCATTGGTCTCTTCGTGGTCGGCCTCCATCTGGGGCTGCTGCTGGGCACGGCCCTCCTCACTGTGATATACCTCCTCAGGCCGTACTTTGACGTCCTCCAGGCGCCCCTCTCCGCCCTGACGCTGCTCATCCTCACGGTGGCCATCGGCCTGGTGGGCGCCTTCACCACCATCTACTTCAGCAAAGGTAAGGCCACTTTTAAATGATGATGATGATGATCACTGCTGCTTTGCCTATTATCTGTCCCTTGTCCCACTTTCCCTCCTTCTTTCAACACTTAGTGATTGTTTCTTTCCTTTTTCTCTGATTGAACTGTCTTTAGCATTTTTTGTTGCTGACACTTTGATAGCCGGCCATTTTGTATCATCGGGCGACTTTGTTCAATTGATGGTGTGGCGGTGGTGGTTGAGGTGTCATCGAAGCAGGAAAAAAACAGGCAATTGAAGTCGTCAATACCGAATAGGGCAATAGAAAGAGAGGGACACCGCCACCAAAAATAGCGCCTCCACTAGTGTAGTAATGATGACCGAGTAGAAGTGGCAAATAGTCTGTTTGACACTGTTATCACCCCATTGTCACCACCTGTGCCGCCAGTGCCTGCCATTCAATTGACTGTTCATTGAATTACGACGACCAGAACATATGTCATTGCTTTGGCAGAACAGAACAGAACAGAGTGTAATGTCTTTTACCCGCTGTGTTTTGTCTTTGACCAGTGTGCCGTCACCTTCATCACCAGCACTTCCCCAGCACCATCGCGTTTAATTATGATCGATTATTGTCTTCTTTTTGCTCTTGCTCAACACACATTCGATGACATTTGTCTTTTCGCTGTTCCCCTTCTTGTGTTCTCGCCTAGCAGACCGAGACTTGAATGCTTGTGAAAAGCACGAAAAGAAGAAGAAGAGGAACACTGAGTACAGACAAAGGACAGCCAATGTCGTGTGTGTGTATGTGCTGTACCCGATCGAGTGAGCAGCAGTGTGATCAATCGCCTATCAGCAAGTTCTGCCAATGTCGATGACTTTTTTCTCTCTCCTGACTTGATCTGCTATCGGTCCACTCTGTCGATTGCGACTAATCATCTCGCTCTATTTCGGGTAGACCATTTTTTTCCTTCCTTGTTATACTGTGCCCCTTTTTCTCTGCCAGGGTTACGACCATCGTGGCAAACTCAGCGGTACAGTTCTCACTCGATCGGTGAGATCAGGTCTGGTCGGTGAACTGGTCTAGTGTCGAATCATTCAGAGGCAAGGTGCGCTTGCACTGCTCTATTCTACCGCGATTCCATTACCATTTTCATACCACTGCCAACTAATACGGCGCCGTTCCTAATGCCAAATTTTCTCTCTTTTCTCTTTTTATTGCCAACACATGTGCACTTGTCTTGTCGACATCTTGCATGATAGGCTCCAATTAAATATTAACCAAGCACTAAAAGAAGAAGGTGAAGAGTAGGAAAGAAACGGTGGTGGCGGTGGCACCCCTAAGTCGACGACATTGCCTGCCCTTTTTCTTACACAGGCCAATGGCCGCTCACTGACTTTCTTCTTGTCAGCAACCAAAGTGCTCTAACCGATCATCTGCTGACTGCCAAAAGTGCCAGCAGAAATGTGTCATTCATTGTAGCATTGACATTGTCCAACGACGACCAGGACAGGACAGGACAGTTGACAATCCGACACTGAACTGCTTCACTGTCACTTGAAAAGGGAAGAGAAATACTGCTGGCAATGACTACACCAGAAAGAGAAGGACGACCAATGACAATGGCGGAGATAGAGATAGCAAGTGAAGGGAAGAGCGAAGAGAGAGCATTTGCAATAATATTACGACCAGTGTCAATAATAGATGCACTGGCGGCAGTGCCCGTGGCTATTACACTTCGGCTGCTGCTGGTGCGCCCAAGTGGCGGTCCTGGTTGTGAGAGTGTCAGCTTGTGTGAGCAAACACACACACAGTGACACTGCCAAAGCACTCGAGCATTCGAGTCAATGGACGGGAAAAGTCGGTTGGTTGTTTGCGAGCGAATTAGGAGCGAGCGCACAGGCAGAATTAGCTGATCTGGTGCTAGTACTGCTGCTGCTATCAAAACCCAACCAAAAGAAAATAGCGTCACCACTTGATTTGCTCTGCATTTTCTTCCGCTCACTCTCTTTCTCTCTTTCTCTCTCTTTCTTTACGACTGCTTCCCTTTCCTGGTTAAAGTTTTTCTTCCCTTCTTGAGCTTTATTTTGGTATAGATAGTTCCTTTGCGCCCACTATTGCCGTCTAAGCACCACTTAATCTTTGCTCGCCGTAAGCCAGTCAGGCAGACACCACTATCACCACTAACGAACTTGGTCGCTGTCTTTTGGGTCTTTTTCTCTTGATGACTTACTGTTTGTGTGTATTTGGTAGTTGCTGGTGTTTGTTTGTCAGCTGTGTGCAGATGCCAGTGTTTGCTAACCCACTTTCACTAATCATCCATTTCCTTATTTTCTCTATCCTTTTCCCATCTGTTTGAATGATCTCACCACCCAATCACCCAATCACCGACCAGGCTGTACAATCATCGCCTCCAGCCTGTACGGCGCCGCGCTGACGCTCCTCTGCGCCGACTACTTCGTGGAGAACTTCAAGCTGGCCCACTGGTTCCTCGACCTGCTCAGCAACGGCGACGACTGGTACGGGCTGCTCTTTGCCATCAGGCGCGGCCAGACGCTCTGCCTCGGTTCGCAGGTCCTGCTCGGCCTCTGGCCACTTCTCACGGTCCTGGGCATCGCCATCCAGGGCTGCTGTACAGCGAGGGGCGTTCACTCGGTGTACGGCGGCGCCCGTCGAGACAACTACTACGGCTCGGTGGCAAGCACGCCGGCGACGATGGTGCTGCGGGCGGGCCACACTGACATCACCAGCACCAGTCCGGGCAGCAGGAACGGAAGTGGTGGGCTAGGAGGCGGTGGAAGTGTCAATGGTCGAAGTCAGGAGGATCTCCGTTTGGAGCAGAAGCACCGAAAGTACCGCTACCTCTACCAGGTGCGAACTGCTCATGGCGATGTCATCTCACAGGTACTGTATCTCATTTTGAATGCTGGATTGTTTGACGATTGACTAATCAAATCTCTCTTTTCTCCTACCAAACACCAGCACTACTTTCAGAGCATGCAAAACAAAAGTAAACTGTGCCTTCCCGACAACCAGGACAGCTACACCTTCAACTCTGACCTCAGTTCGCACTTTCTTCCTGAATCTCGCACCACCACCTTGAGTGTCGCATAGGAACATCCCGATTTTGTTTCCACTCTTTCTTCTTCTGTCTTTCCGTTCCCTTTTCTTCTTTTTTCTTCCCGTTCTTCTTTGTTTCACACTTTTTGTACATAGGTTAAACTTTTTGTACCAACAACAGTTTCAGTTTCAGCTGGTTCAGCGCCTACTCAGTTTAGCTTTTTCCTTTCGGCACTTTTCATTCAGTTTTTACCGTTCCCCACTTTACAACACACACCAACACACAAGCACACAAAACACTCTATTCAATCTGATGAGACAATCGACCACCACCGCCATCAACATGATCATCATCATCATCAGCTGCTGAACGCTAAAACTGTACTCTTTTGAAGCACACACACAACTTATCTTTTTAAAACGGCGCTGAATGCTTCCTGCCATGTCACAAAAACACCGATTGTTAATTGTTGCCAATATTTTTATTTTCCAATAGAGTTATAAAAAAAGCTGCACAATGAGAATACAGTGAACAACCACTACAATACATAACACTCAAGTCTTTCACATTTTGTTGGAAGCACCTTCAGTGAGACAACTTCATAATCTGAGCTGATCGTTTTTTTAAATTTATTTTTAATCAACTTTTCTTTTTTCCAGTGAAACAAATACAACAAATAAAATCGATGGTGATAAAAGCGGATAAAAGCCGGTGAAAAAGTTAAAACAAAGCAAAACAAAACAAAACTATTGCGCAAAAAGATGTGTGTGAAAACTACTAAAAAACTGAAGATCGCCAGAGTCTGCAGCAGCAGCAGCTTTTGTTTTCTATGACCACTTGCGGTACTGCTTCACCCGCTCGACGGTGAGGAAGGCGGCCAGGTGCTCATCGAGGAGCACCTCCTTGGAGCGCAGTCGGCCGTAGATGCCCTTGAGGAGGGCGATGCAGTGGGGGTGCGGGCTGAAGAGCGCCCCGATGAGCTGTTCCAGCAGGCGGGCGGCGGTGGCCATGGCCGGGTCGTCCACCGGCAGGCTGGCCCACTCCTGGGGACGGCCCACCTGGACGCACTCGACGATGAGGGTGGTGAGGGCGGCGGCCAGCTCGCTGACCGACGCCCAGCTCTGGCGGCCGGTTCGAGGGTCGACCAGCTCTGCGGCCGGGTTCTCGACGCGGGTGGCCACCTCGACGAGGAGGGCGGTGGCCAGCGGCATGACCACCTCCACCAGCGAGTGGCCATCGTCGTAGTTGGCGAGGCACTGGCTGAGCAGGCGGACTAGGCGGTGGAGGAAAAGGGGGCGGACGCGGAGGAGGGCGCCGGCAAAGGGCACCAGCCTGCGGACAGCCTCCATCTGCTCCTCGGTGAAGAGGCAGCTGAAGATGGTGACGAGGTTGTCGAGCAGCGACACCGGCTCGCAAACGTACTTTGGGCCACTCTCCCCTTCGGTGGACAGCGTCAGCTGGTCGGGCAGTGGGTAGACGCCGTAGAGACACATCTGCACGAAGATGTCGCGCATGTCGGCGAAGAGGAGCTCCGGAGAGAGCACCAGTGAGATGTGGTGGAATGCCTGAATGGCTGAAAAAGGGAAAATATGATAAGGTTAGACAGAGATAAAGTGCTGGTGATCACAGAAGGCTTACCAGCGTAGCGAACAGTGGCGTCCTCGCTCTCCAGGGCGGCCCAGCGGTAAAAGTCGCGGTAGAAGTGCCAGTAGTGGTCGCCGCCCAGCAGGAAGAGGGCGCCCGGCAGTTTGTTCAAAATGGCCACCGGGTTGGCCACCAACTGGGCGAAGCAGTCTGACTCGATCTGCCACTTCAGCGAGAGCTCAAACTCTAGCTCATCAGTCTCCTCAATTACTTCCTGTTCTTCCTGTTCCTGTTCCGCTTCTTCTGCGCATACCGAATTTACCACCAAGTCTTCAACATTTTCTTTCTCTTCAACACCATCACCCTCTTTCTCCTCCTCTTTCTTCTTCTTGTGCTTCATATCGACGCGAAAGCGCTTGGAGAGGCCGCTGAAGCCAGTGATTGCCGCCTCTGAGATGTAAATGGTGAGCGGCTGACGGCCAGGAGTGGGTGGTGATTCGGTGTCGAGCACCACCAGCTTCAGGTAGATGTGCTTTTGCGTTTGAAGGTTGACTTCCTTCTAAAGTAGATGGTGGTTAGGTGAATTAAAGAATAGTGACAAGTCAGTATAAGTAATCAAAGACACAAACAGACACACTTACCGGAATACTAAAGAGCTGCTGCTGACCGGGGCACATTTTAATGTCGCCCCAGGTGCAGATCTCCGTCCCGGCCAAGTCCGTTTTCTTTGGTTCAGCAGTTGACTGGTCGCAGTCGTCGTCTTCTTTTTCAGTGGCCAGGTGATCAGCATGACTAACGTCCTCTTCTTCATTTTCAACAGCTGAGCCTCCGCTGAGTCCCACTTCTTCTCCTTTTTCCTCCTCCTCCTCCTCCTCCTCCTCCTCCTCCTCGTCCTGAGGTTCAGTGGCCGGACCAGCCTGTTCGACGGTGGCCACGGTGGCATCGGGCAAAACTATAGGCATCACAGTTCCTTCTTGGCCTCCTTGGCCGTCCTTGTCCTCCTTCTCGAGCAGTGACACGCGCATCAGCAGTCCGCGGGTACGGCCAAATACGGTGGGCAGACGAAGGAGCAGCTGTCGGTGGTAGGCGAAGCAGCTCAGCGTCGATTGCGTCACCAGCCAGTCGTGAATGGACTTCATCTGCTGCTGCTCGGCTCCTCCATCAGCTGGCTCCATCTTCTTCTTCTTTCCCGACGACGAGCTGCAGCTAAACTCGGGCAGCTGAGCCACCAGCTCGCTGAGGCGGTTCAGGCGGTCCAGGTACGCCACCAGGTGCTCCGGGTACTTGATCCAGCTGAGGTAGTGCACGTTGAACTGCGTCAGCAGAAAGAGCGGCATTTCGAAGCGCTCCGCCCAATGCTGCTGCTGATGATGCTGCTGCTGGTGACCATCATCGCTGGAAGTAGTGTCAAGTGAAGGGGAATACCCTTCCTCCTGGTTGTTCATGTTGGTAGTGGGAGTAGTAGTTGGTAAATCGTCTTTTAGAAGTTTCGAAGAAGAGAGGAAAACACTTTTGCTGTTGAGCGCTGCTGAGTTGACTTTTGACTGTACGCTGCTGGTCATTTCGGTTTGACTTAATGACTAGGCAAAAGGTTAAAGCTCTGCGTTTGAGTGCACTTTGTAGATTCTGTAAAAGTTCTACAGTAGAACTGTGTCACCCGGCGCTGTCAGTAAAGTACGTGTTGGTGGATATAATCTGATAAAATCAATCAGGTTTGAATCCAATAATTAATTGTTGCTAATTGTTGATCGGATACTACAATAATGAACAGCTATTCAGCGTTCGAAATTGTAATTTGTTCACTGAACTATAAAGTTATATTGCTGAGTGTGCTGTTAGCGCTTCTGCTGCCAATTCATTCGTATTCAACTCTACCAACAAAAACTTACACAAACTCACAATTTCTCTGCGATCCCAAAAGTGTCCCACGCCTCCTCCTCCAGTTCGCCTGTTCTCCTGATATGGGTCAAGGCTGGTGCTGCTCTTGCCTTGATGATAATGCCGGTGAAGACAAAGAGTCAGCGGCGGCTGACCAGAGACAGTCGACGCGAAGGAAGACCATTTCCGCCTCGGGAGAGGTCAAACAGGACGCCTCAAACCAGAGACGCCAGCCGACGGTTCGCTCCACGCAGCGCTCCTCACTGGCAAAAAAGGCTCCTAGTGGAAAACAAAAGAAAAAGAAAACGGAGAAGAAGAAACAGAAAAAGTTGAAAACTCCAATAGTGGCAGCAGCGGCGGCTTCATCAACTAAACAGAAGAAGAAACCCATGGTGCAACAACAATCTTCGGCCATCTCGGCAAAGCCAAGCAAAGCCAAGTCCAAGGCCACGGCTTCTACTTCCTCTTCAACCACAACCTCCACCAGCGCCGCCATCTCATCCAAAGCAGTAAAGCCCACAGCACAGCCTTCGGCGGACTGCTTCCGCCAGACGAAGAACAACATCAAGAGCCGGATGAGCAAGAGCAAGAAGAAGCCAAAACAAAAGCAGCAGCAGAAAAGCCGCTCAGGAAGGAAAAGCAAAGTGACCAGCTCAAAGTCGTCATCGACTTCGGCGGCCAAGTCAAAAGTGGTGGAATACAGAAGCAAGGTAGGAGAAGTTTTGCTGACGTGTTCTTAAAACCTTTTAACACTTTTTACCACCACTAGCCCACTAGCCAGGTGATCCTCAAGTCAAACTACTCGGTCAAAAGCGGTGGCTCAAAAGCTCATCATCACCCGAAGCTATCAACGGCCAGCTCCGCCAGCAGCAGTGGACAGCCGCTGCACGTTCAGTCGGTGAATGAGCTCTTCACGGCGGGAAACCCGGGCTCGCTGAGCTCGGTCATCTCGTTGGGATCGCCGTCTTCAAGAGAAGGAGGAAATGCTGAGATGAAGGTGGTCGAGGGTGAAGGTGGCGGTGAAGGCGAAACCTTGGCTCCTCCTCCCGTCGAACCACCCCAGCCGGTGACTTTCCGCGAGGACGTCCCCGTGGAGTCGCTGGAAGTGCTGCTGAGCAGCAGCTCTGCTGAAAACCAGCTCCTATCGGACCAGTCCCTGGCGACCACCGCCAACGGCATGAAGGTGAACCGCTCCGTGGTGACCCGCGTCCGGCGGATGTTCAGCACCGCCGAGCTGGAGAAGATGCGCCACAATGGGGCGCTCTCCGCCGACATCCGCACCGTCCTCTACCCGCCCTACTGCAGCGTCGACCAGATCGTGCCGGGCCTCTTCCTCTGCGGCTTCGCCGGCACCACCAAGGAGCGCCTGCAGTCGGCCAAGATTAGCCTCCTCCTCAACGTCACCTGGGAGCTGGGCCTGCTGCGGGTGACCGGCCTGCGAAGCTTCCGCGTCCCCGTTGATGACTCCCCGGAGGAGACCATTGGCCGGTATTTCAACGACGTCGCCGATCTGCTGGAGGCGAACCGGCGGGCGGGCGGCCGATCGCTGGTGCACTGCCTGGCGGGCGTCTCCCGCTCGGCGACGCTGGTCCTCGCCTACCTGCTCAAGTACACGACGCTCAGTCTGCACCAGGCCTTCGTCCACCTGCACTCCATCCGGCCCTGTGTACGGCCAAACATCGGCTTCTTCCGGCAGCTGATCGAGTGGGAGCTGCGGCTGAGGGGCGGCATTGCCAGCACCCAGCTGGTCACCCTCTACCGCACCGCCAAGGTCGCCAAGGGCGGGGCGGATGATAGCTCTGAAGAACCGGAAGTGGTGGTCCAGGTGGCCGTCCAGGTGCCCGACTTCTACGCGACCGAGTATCCGCGTCTGCTAGAGGCGGAGTGCAGCAAACAGGTGCGACTGTATGTGATGCAACAGCAGCAGCAGCAACAACAGCAGCTGCAGGAGCAGACTGAATGAAGACTTTGTTTGTTTCAGTTTGTTCAGTACACTGATGAACACTGCTTGGTGGGAAAAGAATTAAAGGCAATTGTTTGGTCAACGGGTCAAGTTGAGTTTTTTCATTTTTAAAATCTTCTGCTGTGTAAAGCACTTTTGGGTGCTTCAAAAGCTGAACTCTAGCGTTGTCGACGTTTTATAATTGGCTGGAAGAGATTTAGGCACCAAGTGGGAGGCAATCACATCAGCGTTTATTTTGACTGGCGATTACTCCTGCTGCTGCTGTTGGCCATCACTTCCCTCTGAAGTACTACTGTTCACTGCCGGAGCTGTGATGACTGGCGATGAAGTGGTGGCACTAGCAGTGTCATTGTGCTCAAAAAAGCTGTTCAAAGGGTCAGAAAAGGTATCAGGAACGGAAGAGGTTGTTAACTGCTGCTGCTGCTGTTCCTGTCCCACTTGTTCTTGACTGTTATCAACGGGTTCTGTCTGCTGCTGCTGCTGTTCATGATGAATCAGTTGCGAGATGAACCGTGACTGGTCCATCATCTCCTCCAGTCGGGTGGCCATGTCGGAGTGGCCGCTGCCGCCGCCCCAGAACTGGCGCACCTGGTCCGCCTCAATGACAATCACCTGCCCCTCCTCATCGCCTGTTAATTGTCCTGCAGCAGCAGTGTTGTTGTTCATCTGGTGGAGGGTGAATCCGGTGGCAATGCTGTTGGTTACAGGCTGATTCTGCTGAGGTTGTTGCTGTTTGAGGCTGCCAGCAGTTCCACTACTGCTGAATCCACGATGTCTTGTTTGACCTCCTGACAGCGATTTTGATTCTCTCGAGTGTCGACTTTGACTTTGACTTTGACGTCTTCCTTTGGACCGTTTATTCTTTGACGACGGTCGCTCTTCCTTCTCATCGGCATTATCTTCACTTTTTTCGTGCCTCCTGTGAGACATTCTCCTTCTTCTCCTTCTTCGCTTTGCCTTTTCTCGCCTCTTTTCCAGCATCTCTTGGTTCTTCTGCATTGGGTTGACGTTGTCGGCTGAAAAGTACAAAATAAATGAAAGTGTTGACACACAGTCTTAAGAAACAAGCTTTACCTGAGTTGGCAGCAAAGCAGCAGTAGGCAAAAATGGCCAGTCCAGCCGCCACCAGATAGTAGATGTACTTGTTGTTGCCTGTGCTTAGCTGATCCTGAAGCTCACCACCACCTCCTCTATTTTCTTTATCTTCGTCCATGGATCGCCCCACAACGGACAGCGGCTGTCTTTGGTAGCTGTCAAAAAGGCTTGGAGGCTGCTCAACTGCTGGTGATTCTAAAACATTGGAAACCTTCTTCTTTGGTTTGCTTTTCTTAACTGATTTTGCCTCATTTCCCAAACCATAGTGGTCATCATCCAAATCGTCGAAGTTGCTTTCGTCCAGTTCAAGATCATTGTCCCACTTGGACTGTTGCTTTTGTTGCTTCTTCTTCTTTGCTTCTTTGCTTTGTGATTGCTTGTCACGCTGTTGTTGATGTTTTTGTTTATCATTGGAAAACTGAAGCGGCGCCACGTGTCCTGCAGCACTTTGGTAGTTGTTCATCAGTTTGGTGAAGTTTCGGTGCAGTGCCTCCAGCTTGCTGAGCATCGTCCGGTGCAGCTGATCATCGCCGTTTTCGGTGGTGGTGGTGGCAATGGTGATTACCTCTTTTTCCTTTTCTGGATTGCGTCTTGCAGAAGCAGCAGCTGCGGCCGCCGCCGAAAGCAGCAGTCCTTGCTGTGTCTGACCCAGCAGCAGTGTCCTGCCCAGCCCGGTCAACTGGTGCTTCAACTCCATCACCGCGTTGGCCAGCTCCTGTCGATTGTTTGCCCGCAGCTCGGCCAGCTTCAGCTCAAACTCCCGCATTAGGGTTGCTGTATTTAAAAAAGTGAATTTTACGAATCAAGATAACAAACTACTGCCTACCTTTCTGCCTCTCAAAGGTGGCCTGGCTACCATCAAAGGAGTTGCCAAAGTTGAAGGGAACGTCATCATTGGGGTTGACCATTCCAAACTGCCGCTTTTGACGGCTCTGACCAGTACTGCCTTGAAAGTACGCCAGCAAAAGCAGAGATACTTGAGGCAAAAGAAGCAAACGCATTGTGTAAAACTTGAGGAAGTTGAGCGAGATCAAACTGATAGGTAAAACGTTCAAAAATTCACAAATGCTCAGTGATAAAGTGCACTGTAACACTGAAACAGTTTTTTCCATACTTGTCCACAAGCATGGAGTTTCTAAGTTGAAAATTCGATTTAGTGATGTGACCTCGTTTCATCACGACTAAACATTTTTACTTTACTCATCTTTCTGAGCCAGTGTATTCTCGTTTGGTAATCTTGTTGTAATGATGAACTGAATTTGTCCAAGTGCACTGCAATCTAAAGTCGATGACGGTACATTACGCCAACACACGCACACAAACCATTTTTTCCCACCCTGTTCATCGGAAGGCAAACAATTTTGTGTTCTGTACACATGCACTGCTACTGTGCATCTGCTATTTATCAAAGAGTGTCCCATTTATCAACCTCTTCTTTCCTGGAACAGCCAGTGCAGAAGCAGAGAATGGTTGCATTATTTGTACAATGTTGCTGCTAGCGGAAACACACAAACCGATGGCACATAACAAACAGGTACAGGCAAATATGTGAATGAATGAATGAGCGAGATAGTGAATGGGAGATTTTCCATTCCTGAAAATGAGGCCACCTTGCACACAAAGATAACAGAAAGTTTATAAGTAAAAAACACCAAAATTAAAAAAAATTAAAACAGGAGATGTTTTAAGATCTAGAGTTCAGCGATCAATCTGAAGTTTCAGTTTTGGAATTTCAGCTGGGCGGAAAACTTTAAATCAAGGCTACTAGAGGTCGCTAAGGAGTTGGTGCTGATGCGAAAATCAGGTGATTTTCGATGCTGATTCATCAATGCAGGAAACTGGAGAGCATTCATTTTTATCGTCATCATTTTCACCGGTGAAAACGGCAAAGTTTTCACATTTTCTCATCATCATTATCCACAACAATAGCACAGTGACCGCTCTCTTTTGGAACTTGCATGCAATTATTGCCAACAGACTACAAAACGTCGACTAGCTCCGCTTTGAAACACTCATAGACTTTTGGCTGATTGTTTGATTTGCATTGCTCTCTTTTGCCCCTACTCCTTTGTGACTCCTTTGCATCCCTTGTTGGTAAATCTTCAACTCTTCAGCAATCTTTGTCGACGTCATGGCTGACCAGCAGCAGCAGCAGCAACGTCCACCACCACCGACCCCGGGAGGAGGCACCGGTGGTAGAACTGCCCAGCAACAAACTAGCCCGGCTGTCAGCAATGGAGCAGGCCAGCACCCGAGCGTTCCCGCTCCAAAGCCGCCACAGACCGGCGGAAATGCTGATGAAGGGCCCTCGACGCCGCTGGCCATCGCCCGCGACGCCCTCCACCGCACCGTCGCCGGCCTGATCATGACGGTGATCGCCGTCTGCGCCGTCATCGTCTGGCCGCTTGACTTCATCTACTCGATGCCCTGGCAGCGCGTCGAGCGGGCTCGCCGCCCGCGAGCCACCCGCGAGAACCTCGCCGACCACGCCTCGCCGTACTACCGCATCGGCGAGCACCAGGTCTTCTACCTGCAGGACGTGCACATCATCCCCGAGGCGCAGAAGCAGGCCCTCGCCCACCTGGAGCCGAACAAGAAGGCTCTGGGCTACCGCGAGATCACCGAGGTGCGCCAGGAGTACGGCGAGAAGGAGGCGAAGATGCTGCGCAAGTACATCATGACCGACTACAAGTGGCTGACGCTGGCGCAGGTCGACGAGCGCATCACCACCCTGGAGAAGGCCTTTCGCGAGCTGGGCGTCGACTACGGCCACCGCGTGGTCATCTACGCGGAGACTCGAATCGGTAGGTGGAGGAGGTTTTTTGCTTGATGATAATGATCTTCTATTATCTAACTACTCTTTTCCAGAATGGTTCCTCTGCGCCCACGCCGTCATCCGCACCGGCGCCGCCATCGCCACCCTCTACGCCACCCTCGGCGACGAGGGCCTCAAGTTCGGCATCGACGAGACGAAGGCCACCATTCTAGTGACCAGCGAGGAGCTGCTCGTCCGCCTGCCCCGCCTCCTCTACACCGGCATGAAGCACCTGATCTACTTTCCGACGCTGCAGAAGCCCACGCCGAAGCCGCCGGCCGCCCTCGCCGAGCTGCAGGCCGCCAACACGCAGATCAGCTTCATCAGCTACGCGGAGCTGATGGCGCTGGGCGCCCGCTCCAAGGCGCCCTCCTACAGCCTGGCCACGACGCGCATCACCCCGGAGACGCCCGCCGTCATACTCTACACCTCGGGGTCGACTGGAAAGCCAAAAGGTAGAAGGAGGAAGACTTTATTATGACAAAGACAGTTTAATCTTTTTTTCAGGCGTCGTCCTCACCCACGCCAACTTTGTGCACACCGTCAAGGCCGTCTTCACCATCATCACCGAGGAGGTGGTGGAAGCGCACGACCACCACTGCTGGTACAGCTTCCTCCCGCTGGCCCACATCCTCGAGTTCATCGCCGAGAACACCATCTTCTGCGCCGGCATCAAGATCGGCTACGGCTCGCCCTTCACCATGACCGACCTCAGCACGGGCATCATCAAGGGCCAACCGGGCGACCTGACGCTCCTCAAGCCGACCGTCATCCCCGGCGTCCCTCTGGTCCTGGAGCGCATTCGCAAGACCATCTTTGAGAAGCTGAGCAAGCGCTCTCCGGTGCTCCACTACCTCGCCCTGTGGCTCGTGGACTACAAGACCTTCTGGCTGGAGAACGGCTACCAGACGCCGGTCTTTGACTGGCTGGTGAGCACCAAGTTTCGCGCCGTCTTCGGCGGCAACGTCGAGTACATGCTGATTGGCGGGGCGCAACTGAGTCCGGACACGCAGCGCATCATGCGCGCCCTGCTCAATGTTCAGATTTTGATTGTGAGTGAAAGAAAAGAGGATTTTTTATGCGTTTTGATAACTTTAATTTTTCTTCTCTCCAGGGCTACGGCTCCACCGAGACCTGCGGCGCCAACATGGTCATGGACCTGGAGGACCTGAGCATCGGCTGGACCGGTGCCCCGCTCTTCGGCATCAAAATTCGCCTCGTCGACTGGCCCGAGGGCGGCTACACGCACGCCGATAAGCCCTATCCGCGCGGCGAGCTGCACGTCGGCGGCCAGGCCGTCTCCCCGGGCTACTTTGAGCAGGAGGAGCAGACGAAGGAGGCCTTCTACCGCGACGAGAAGGGCGTCCAGTGGTTCCGCACGGGCGACATTGTGGAGGTGAACGCCGCCGGCCTGGTGCACATCATCGACCGCCGCAAGGACCTGGTGAAGATGCAGCACGGCGAGTACATCTCACTCGGAAAGGTGAGAACTACAAGTGGGAACTCCTTATTTGCATTTCTAGCTCCTTGTTTCTTTGTTAGATTGAATCCGAGCTCAAAAACTGCCTGATCGTGGACAACGTCTGCGTGCACGCCGACTCGAAGCACCCCTTCGTCGTCGCCCTGATCATGCCCAACTGGAAGGTGGTGAAGGGCCTGGCCGCCGTCTACCTCGCCGAGCAGGAGGAGAAGGCCAAGGGCGGCTCGTCGCCCAGCGGCGGATCCGCCCCCAACGCCGAAACTCGCAGCATGATCGTCCGCACCGCCAGCCAGATGGAGCCGGACACGGTGGAGAAGGTGCGCACTGAGCCGGCCTTCGTCGCCAAGGTGCTCGCCGAGCTGCAGGACTTCTGCCGGAAGGAGACGACGCTGAGTCGCCTGGAGACGCCGGCGCGCATCTACCTCTGCAAGGAGGAGTGGAGTCCCGCCAATGAGCTGCTCACGGCGGCGCTCAAGATTAAGCGCTTCCAGATTCTCCACTTTTACGCCGACCAGGTGGCCGCCATGTACGCCTCGGCCGAGTAAAAAATCCTGCTGAGTGCGAGCGCTCTTTTGCTTTTTGCAGCACCGCCGCCGGCTCTCTATCTATCTTTTAGAAGCTCAGGAACTTGTTTTAATTTTTCTTCCTCTCATTTCTCACTTCCTTCTTTCTGGGGAAGGGGCTCTACAAGTTCACTTGATTTCTACTTTTATTATTCCAGTTTCTCCCCGCGTTTCCTCTTCTTAATTGTTGTCAACTGCTAAATCTTTGTTGTTGGCGTTTGGTTTGTACTCAGCAACGGCGCTCCTCCATCTCAACCATTACTCTAGTGCACGTGGGCGTCTTCTACTTTTTCACTTTCCTATACACTGATTTGGTTTTCTCACCCACCTCACAGACATTTACTGTTGAAGTTTGTTGTTGTTTTTCTCTTTTTCTGTGACATTTGTATTACTACCTATTACCTTTACGTCCTCTACTAGGTAGAAGACACTATTTTTATGTCAAGTTATTATTGGCACCTACTACCCTCTGTGCGAAAGCAGTCCAAACTGTAAAGATCTCTAAGGAATCGGTTTAGTGGGAGCACCAGTGGAATACTACTGGTGAAGCACTTTTGTGCGTAAACATGCCAGGGGAGCTTTAGCTTACAAAAATGGGGAATATACGGCCTGTTACGGATGGCTGCCGAATTCGGAATTGAGCAGGATTGAGAGCCAGGAAGCTAATTTGAGGCTCCCTCCCCCTCACTATATCATCAAATCATCCGTTCTTTTTGTGGCTCAGTGAAAAGCCTGAATGAAGAGATAGCAGTGAAGTGGTTCGAACTGCAAACCTCAGTCTTGTCTCAATCCGAACTGAACAGCCGGTGTAATAGACCGTATATCTAGTGATGGTAGCAGAGCAGCCACTCTTTAACCGTGTAATAACTGGGTGTTCGGACATTTCATCGCAATACCTTTTCATCGCAATACCTTTTCATTAAAATTAAAGTCGTGCCCATAGTAATTCCCATAAAACAAATTCAAATGCAAATGGTCAAACACTGAAGCTCCTTTGCATATTTTTGTAAAATGTGAAACTTTTCACTGATTTTTATTAAATCAGCATGCAGCGCCTAAAAGTACAACCATCGTACACTGCTACACCAGATGACCAAAGCCATTACCAAAAATTGTAGTTTATTCCTAAAAGAAACCTGCGTGGGAGACAAGTTTTCAACTAAAAGCAGATAAAGTGCTCTTTTGAAACAGTATTTGTTCAGTGGAAACGGACACTGCTCTTGGCTACAAAATGCAAAACGATTGAAGAGAAGGTGAAAAGTTTCAAAGTCAAGGCAAATGAGATTAAAGATGCTTAACGAAGAAAAAATCAAACAGTCGCTGACCGAGTGACCATCAGTAAAGTTGAAAAGAGAGAAGAGAGCAAAAAATGAAAGTTCACGGTCAAAAGAGATGCAAATTGAAAGTGAGAGAAATAAAGAGACAATGCTTGAGATTGACCTTGCACTGAAAACCACTGATGAGCTGAAAACATGAAGGGCAAGCTAATCGAAACAGCCATTTTTTCCAACGAAAAAACAGTACAGTTAAGCAAAAATCAACATCGTTTTTATTGACAAGAATAGGAGAAAGCTTCTTGGTGACCAGCAACAACAACAACACCAACAACATCAGCACGTTAAGCTTATTATGTACAAGGGACAAATAAAGAACAGAAAGAAAAAGGGATTAGATTGAGAGGAGGAAGAAGAAGACCTCTCATTTTGGTGTGACATACAATGTGTGTAAAAAGGTCAGTAATTTATGGAGATTGCATTTGCCAACCATTCACAGATTCTCGTGTCCGAGATTTGTCTCCGCCGTCTTTTCCAGAGGATCGTCTGTCTGTCTGTTTGTGTCTGCGTCTCCCCGGTCAGCTCCCTGTCACCAAATCTGTCACCCATTTTCTCCCGAGTTTTTCTTCCTCTCTTCACAGCTCAGACAAACATGAGCAAACAGGGCCTCAGCAACTGACTTCGCTGGAAGGCGAGCAGCATCCCTTGTGCGGCGCTGAAGGCGAGAATGATAATCTCGAGGAGGAGACTTCGAAGGACTACGGTGCCAAACATCTTTTTGCAGAGTTGATTTTACGGGGTCGGTCAATAGAATGGAAAAAAACAGCGAAGAAATCGGGCAATCAAAAAATGGCAGTCAGCAAAAAAGGAAGATTTTCTGGGATCTTCTTTTTTCAGGAGGCCAACACTAAAACCACGACCACAGGAGCACAAAAAACAAACAAGCAAAGCACAGCACTTGACACTTCAGCCAGGAGAACACACTTTTTAATTAGATTTCAGTCGATGGCAGGCAGGCACTCTTGGTCAATAGACAGACGCTGATTGTGCTGAGCAAAGAACCGAAGTGAAAGATGTGCTGAGGCGGCAAACAATGCTGCAATTTTTTGATTGAAATTTGTTTACTCGTGGCAAACAAAGAAAAGTTGTGTTGCAGGAAGGAAGAAACGAACGAATGAAAGAATAAGCAGGCAAAAAACAACAGTTGAAGTGCCTTAAAAGGAGGCTGTTTGATGAGCTGTTTGTCAGTGACTGGTGCAATGGCGGGCGCACTTTTATTAAGCATCAGGTAGTGCTCAAGGTGCCGTCAGGACTTGAGTCTTTTTCAGAGTGTTGTTGTACTGCAATACAACAGTCTGATGAAATAGTAGTAAATCCTCTCCGTGTGTACCCTGGAACACTCGCAGTGGTGGTCGAGTCCAACTTGTGCTGGTAGGGCAAAAAAATCAGCGGTTGTGTGCATGTGTGAGGGCACATCGGCAGTAGAAACAGCAACAGAAATGGAATTGACTGGGTCGAAAGTGCAGACAGTGTGCGGACAGTTCAGTTCAGTAGTTCAGGCTGTACTAAAAGGAGCAGCAAAAATTAGCAGCTCTTTCAGTCGCTGCTCAATCAGTGTCTTCCGGGTTGGCCGGCGTGAGAGAGAAAGAGAGAGAGAGAGGGCGATAATTTTAGCAGCACGCAAGCTGAGAAGATGCACTGCAGTTGATGGTAGTGCTACTGGTCAGAAGAAGTGCTTATCGATGCAATGCGAGGAGTCTGACTGCTCGCAAGGGGATAAGAACATGTGTTTCTTCTAGTGTCAATGCTTGCTTGCTTGGTCAGTCAGTCAGTGCTGTCTCAAGCAGCAACAGATGAACAGTAAAGTAAAGATGGTGCGATGACACTAAAAAAGCACAAAAAGAGAGCAAAATGCAAAGTTGAAGTAGTTTCTAGCACAGCAAAACAAAGCTGCTGATGCAGACAGAAAGAAGCAATGAGGATGTGATGAGGAACAGAAATGGAGGGAGAAAAAAGAAGAGAGAAGAGTTCAACGACAAATGAGAGGACAACGGGATCCTCAACTCTCACTAGTCGCCGCTGTTACTGCTACTGCTGCTGCGGTTGGCCAGTCAGGCAAGAGAGAGAAAAACAAGTCTCGATTTCGAAGTCTCTCTCCTTCTCTCGCTCTTTCTCTCATTCAGCGATCGTTAACACTGGTCGGGGCGAGTGAGAGAGAGAGAGAGAGAGAGAGAGAGAGAGAGAGAGAGAGAGAGAGAGAGCACGCAAAGATAGTGCAACAGCAGCAGCAGCCTTTATTGAATAAAAGAATAAAGAAAACCCGCTGCATCAGGTGGAAGTGATGGCTAGTGGCAGACTTGTTTGCTTGCACGGAAATCAGCCTACGTGCGCCCGAAAATAGCGGTTAGTCGTTGCCCTTTTGTGCTTACTGGATTTACTGCTGACTGAATGCTTAGTTGGTTGGTTGGTTGGCTGGTTGAGGCACGCACGTATACCAAAGCACGTTTCCACAGTTGATGACAGAGAGATGGAAAAAAAGAAAAAACCCGTTTTTTCTATTACCTCATATGAAAGGGAAGAAAGAACAAAAGCAGTGGCCACTTCCACCACTTCCACCACCACCACCACTGTACATTACCACATTAACCATTGTCATGCAGGCACCAGACAGATGCTGCTGTGATCGATTGTGCTGAACTGTGCTAGATCTACGGTCCCAGTGTGAGGCCACCACTACCAAAAATCCGAGTATGCAAATCCTAAAACAGTAAAACAAAGAAGAAACCCAAAAGAAGGAGGAAGAAGAGGCTAAAAAGTGCAACCGTACTGAATTGTTATCGTTTGACTGTCTGAAAAAAGGGAAAAAGAGAAAAGAAAAAAGTGCAAACATCAGCAGTGTTCGGTGCTCCCTGATTCTTTTCAGGGTCACAAGGGCAACAGTAGTCTCGTTACTACTACTACTGCTGCTGGTGGTAATGGCTATGGCGAGCAAATAAGTGCAAATAAGTGGAAATAAAGCCGATTGGCGCCAGTTTCAGCTGAACACAGTACCAGAACTGGTCGACACTGAGGCACCAGAAGAGCACCAGAAGAGTATTTGCGTCACACATTTGTCAATGTGTGTGTGTGTAAGTGTATGTTCAGTTTGTCTCTGTGCTTTCAGTGAGAGCTAGTTCGAGGGGGTAATTAATTACCGAAATGCAAGTGAGTAATTACTACAACTAAAAACCTACAGCAAAAATGGGACGTAATAGTGTTTAGTGGTATTTGCAGCAGTTCAGTAATGAGCACATGACTAGCAGCAAAAGTACCTAGAAGAAGCGAAGACGATAAAGAAATTAGACTTGTTTTGCCTCAACAGATCAAAAGTGTAAGCTTTTGCCGTAGCGTAAATTAAATAGCTCTCAACTGATCAAGAATTTGTCGTCAATTCAACAGGAAAAAACTTAAACAGCTTTGAGCATTTCTTTTTCTTCTTTTGAATTCAAGTGCATTTTTCCGAGAAAAAATGGGGAATGGCAAAAACATCTCCAGAACTGCTGAACAGCAAAACTTGCAAAGTAGCACTGGCAGAAAAAAGCAGTTAGTTGGCTGACAATTAAAATGAAAAGAGCACTTTATCATGATTTGAACTGAAACATAAAAATCACTCGCTCTCAATCGATTTATGTGTTTCAGTGTGGTCAACCATGGAGCTTGAGTGCACTGATTGTCACACAGACAGCGACATTTCGCCCCACTTCCGACCAATATAATTGGAGTCAGCCGCCAAATAAAAAAATTCTCCAAAAATCGACCAAAGGAATATCGATTTACAATACATTCTCAACAGTTTCAGAAAAAGAATGAAACAAAGCCTGACTGGCATCACCGTTTACCCTTTAAATCAGCGTTATTATTAATGCCCAGTGCTTGCAAGGTCTCCTAGATGCTACTTTATTTTTGCAGTGAGTGAGAGCTTAGCACAGGGCACAACAAGGCACTTTCATCAGCAGCACACTAATCAAAGAGAGCCCCAGAAGCACACCGGAGATCAGGTCGGTCGTGATCCTCGCCATTGCACAAGACAACCAACACCGACAAGGACTCTGTGTGTTTCATCCACTAGTAAAGTAGTGAAAGGAACAGAGAAGTGCTGCTCTTGAAAAATTGGGTGCACTGCAAAGCTGCACGGCCTGCTGCTACAAGCAAGACGTGCTCAGGTTTCATAGAGAAAGAGAGAAAAGAGAGGAAAACGCACTGAAAATAAATCACAGTCAAGTTGGCAGCACTAGCACTAGCACTAACACTACCATTTGGCAGTGTACTTACCGGAGATGTTGAGCTCCTTGGCCTCTCCTCGATTGCCTCATCAGGCAGGAAAAAAATGTTGCACTGAGACAATGCATCGCCAAAATGAGATTAGATTTGAAAAGAGAAAACGGGAAAAAGATTGAAAAGTGGAGTTGTGCTGTGCCTGTTGTGCACACGAGTTGATGAACTGTGCTAGTTGAGTAAAGGCTTCAGTTTAGTACAAGCAGTCAGCTCTCCCAAGCAGCACACACACTTTATCTGAGTTATGAAAAGAAGGGCCCTGTCTATCGGGCATTTCTTCCTCTTCTTTTTCAAGTGGAGCATCGACTCTGATTGGCGTCATTGAATCGATTATGATCGATTGTCGTCGAAGAGTTGCAGAGTGAGCAGCAGCAGCAGCAGTTGAAGGAGAAGAAGTATTTCAGTCAAAGAAGTAGAAAAAGAAAAAAATCCCAGACATAGCAGCAGCAGCAGCAGCATAAGTCTCAAAAGATGCAGTGGCTCAAGTGCTTTTTCCGTTTAAAAAGTGGAGAGTTGTACTATGGCAAATGGCCATAGTACGGTTGCTGCTGCTACTTCCTCCCCTGTCTCGTCCCGATCATAAAGTGTAATCGTCAAGTGGAGAAAAGCTGAAGAGCTGCAAAGAGCATCAGCAGCAACACTGTCTGACTGAACAGCGGCGCCAAACTTGGACACCAGTCGTTATCTCGCTCGGTTTCCTTCTTCTCTCCCTTTTTTTCCAAAAGTCAGCACAATGGACGATCCAGAAACAGAAACAGAGCAGCAGACTGAAAGCTCAATGGCTGCGGTGACAATGACATGGCCAACAACATTTCCATGTTGACAGCAGTCAAAAATAATTTTTTTTGTGGTTGGGAGTCATCAATGGTTGGTGAACCACAATCGTGCCAAAACGTTAAAAAAAGAAGGGAAAAGTTTGCCGCATCAACATCGCAACATCGCCAGCGACAATGACAGCCGATTTTGTCGACTGGGCAGGCTTTTCCCTTTTCTTGAATTGCCAATAGAAAACAAACTTTCCATCAAATTGAAAACAGTTTAAGCAATTTTAGCCTACCAAAGCTGGCATTTTTTCTTCTCTTCAAAGCATAAAAGGCAAATTCCGTTTTAACTTTGCAGCTTGCTTAGTCGCATAAATTCCCACTTACATGTGGCGCGGTAATAGAGGTAACAACTGCTGTTGGCATCAGTTAAAAAGAGTTTTTTACCAATACGATAAACGAGGGGGAAAAGTTAACCTTCAGTACTTTAGGTAACTTTAAAGGTTAGAGTTGAGTTGCACCAAACAAGATATTATTTTACAAACTTGAGGTAAACTTAAATTTAAAAAACAAGCCTTGATTAAAACCAGCACAATCACCCAGCAACAGTAGTGTTATCGAGAAAAAACTGGAAAACGTGTCCGGAGATTGTATGAACGAAAACCTCTACGGTTAGCACTTTTGTAATACGATATTAGATGCAGCATCAATAAACCAAAAAAAAATAAGGAAGCTAGGCTCAGCATTTCAGCCAAGGCAACGACTCGAGACTGAAAGGTCCAAAAACGAGTCATTGGCCGCCGCAGTCGATGCTGCTGTTTCATGAGAAGTGTTTAGCTGCAACACACAACTGTACCGTACTTTTAGTGTCCGTACGTTTATTTGAGAAACCCTCTACTGCCATTGCCCTGTCCCATCAACCAGAATACTTAGCGGAAAAGCAAATTTGCGGTTAACACCAGTTTGGAGCGGATTTGGTCAAGTTTCTGACAGCGGTGTTAGTGCTAGTAATAGTGGTGTCAGAATGAAAAAGTGCTCTCACAAGTTGTAAAAAAAACGAAACAAAAAGGCAATGAACTTCTCGATCATTTCCTAAAAAACAAACTTTTTTCTTGAAACGTTTTAATGCTTTTAAAACATTTTTCTTCATTTATCCTCTTTTAAAGCCATTAGCAGGCGAAATCAGCCAGCAGACGATAGTGGTAATTAGCGAGATTGCTTCCAGCACTACCGCCTAATGACTACTACAACTGTGTACTTTTCTAACAATGAAAAAAGACAAAACTGAAAAAAACAATGTTTCACAATGTAAAATGCAGTTCCAAAAACCCCAGATCACTAAATGGATGCTAAATGGATGCTGTGCGATTTTAGACGTTTGACAATGAAATTTGAAAAAAACACAACAAAAAAATCCACTTAACAATCTGTCATGTGAGTTTGGCTACAAGTGTGCACCCAAATGCTAAGTGTGTTGTTGTGATCTTGTGTTCAACAACAGCTCGACAAGTAGAGTTGGCATTTGTTCCATCATCGATTTTGACCCTTTTCTCATCTGAAGTGTTGCTGTTGCTACTGCTAAGTGGCCAAGTTCAGTAGGCTTCCAAAAAAGCTCATTCAGTTCAAGGGAAACAAGAACCACTTTGGGGATTGTTTTTAAAAAATTCATTCTTTATTTCTCTAATCAAGTTAAAGTAATGTTTGTTGCAAGTACTGCAAAAAGTTACTCAGTTAGTTCTTTTATATAAATTTCTCCGCCCGCCGCGTTACCAACCTCTTCTGTAGACAAATAAAAAGTTCCGGGGAAAAAAATAAAAGAAAAACAAAGCAAAGTTTTCTCAAGTTTTCAGGTGAATAAAAACAAAAAATTAAATGCATTTGCATTTCCCTTTCTCTAATAGCCGCAATGCGGCACTGATCTTCCCTTCTCGTTTCTTTGAATGCTATCAAAATAATCATTGCCATCATCACCACCACCCTCACCACTACCACTATGCCGGAAATAATGAGAATTGAATTAAGCACTACTACACTACGACAACATCAGTCAATGAAAATGGTAGTGATGATGCTGCTGCTGATGAAACTAGAAGCTTCATGAATATTAAACAGTCACTGCTGCTGCTGTTGCTGCTTCTAGGGCAAAAGTTCTTCGTTTCTGCTTTACCAGTCACTGATGCACTTGTTTGAAGTGAATATCGTTTGTAAAGAGTCAGTGCGGTATTTGAAGCGGAACAAATAGATTTGCACTCTGCACACTGTCCAATAGTCAAAGAGAAAAAAAGTGGAAATATCACTAGAACTGACAAACTGAAAATTGAAAAAAAGGAGGAGAAGAAAAGACAGTTTTAAAAAAGGGAATTCAATTGATCAAGCAAGTGCGCAGCACTGTTGTCGTGTGCAGAAGAAGGAAAATCAAAGAAAAGCCCTGCTAACTAATGACCTTCAGTGATACAGTGAGACACCACTCTGGATACACTGGTCTGCTTCTAGTCCAGTGGTACTAATTCAGCAGTGTGAAATGACCATTTATCATGCCGACCTATTACCGACTGCCTGCCTGTGTCTGTGTGTGTCTGCCACACACGTCCCACTGAACTTGGTGCAAATGAAAAAAGGGGGCGCTTTTTAGTGCACATCTGCAGTTTGGCGTGTGTGTGTTAACACAAACCATTTGTCTGTCTGGCGGAGTCTTCTTCCGCCGCTGCTGCTGCTTCTTCTTACAACGACCATTCTTTGACTTTGTGTGTAGTTGTAAAGTTATTATTCTTTTTGGCTTCAATTGCTGAAAAATAAAAGGAAAAAGCAATTTGTCATCGGGGCGCCAAACAGATTGCTTGATTCTCTTTCTTATTCTTCGTCTTTGTCCAGTCTTTGTGAATAACAAAAAAAAGAGCAGAAAAATGCTGGCGCTCATTGTTGCCTGAAATGCAAGAAGTGTAAAAGAGCAGAGTTTGAAACACTTGATCTTTTTCAGCAGTTTTTTTTGTTGATTCAAGAGAGTCACCTCCTCTTTCTTGCACTTGGTTGTTAATTAAGTGATTACACGCTCTCTTTCTTTGCTTAATTTTGTTTTCGACACCCAGTTTTGCACCAAAAAAAACACAGTATAATGTCAAAGAGCACCAGAATTTTTTAGCAGCAGCAGCAGCTGCACTTTTCATCACTGATCTAATCAATCTGGCAGCCATATTTTCCTTTTCTTTAATTTTTCCTAAATGCTGAAACTGTCAGTGAAACTAGGTCTAGCAGCAACATTAAACAACAAACGGCCCAATCAGCCAATCGATCAGCTTTGCTTTTCTTCTCTTTTTGTTCTTGTTTGTCTGCAAACACTGTCATCACTGCTGCTGTTGGCTAATCAGCAACAGCAGTTCAGCCTTGTCAAAAGCTGCCAAGCGAAATAATATTTGTCAAGTTGCCGGAAAAAACACTGCAGAAAATCACTTCATTCAGAAAAATGCAGAGATTATTACACGACCAAACTGCTTTTAAAGACTGGTTTAGTGCAAGCACTTTATAAAAAAATTTTTCTTATATGAGTGAAAAATGGGTTTTACGAAGAACAAAAATTCTGATTTTGCTTCATATTCAGAAATAAAGACAATAAATTAAACACCAAGCACATGAACATTTTCCGCCTAAATACACTAGAGAACAATTCAATTGTCTGAATATGAATTCTTTTTCAAAAGAGCAAAAAAGGGTGAGAAAATTAAACAGTAATAAAAGTTAGCAAGCACTCAACAAGGAGGAAACTGCAGCAAATGTTTGGGCTCCAGTACAGCACAGGGTTAGCCTGACCAATAGGCTTTATTACATTATTGTACAAAGACAGATCTAGAGATAAAGAAAGTTTGGCCAAAAATTCTGGCGCTAAAATTCTCTCTCTGTTTCAGCCCCCTGAAGCGATAAGTAATCATTAGTCGAGATTTTGCTGCCGCTCCACTGGTGATTCATTAATGTAGTGGTAGTGCGCTGGTGATGACAAGAGGAGGAGGAAGAAGAAGAAGAGCAAAAGTGAAGAGAAGAGAATAGGAGACGGCTGTCCTCGTTCTCAGGCCTGATCGGGGTGCTGGCTGGGTTGTTTCCCTTCAGCAGCAGCAGTCTAAATCAAATAATAAGAATTCCGCCATTGCTGTTGCCAAGTGACAGGCTAACGAGCAAAGTGGAAAAGAAGGAGTTGAGAAGACGAAGAAAAAGAAGAAGAAGAAGGGGCAACCGCATCAAGAAGAGTTCGTTGCCTTTTTCTATTTACTATTTTATTATTTATCACCATCATCATCGTCATCATCATTTGTATTTTATTTTGCTCATATTTATTGATTGGCACATTGCACACAATTGAGTTGAGTTGGCATTGGCACATTTGTGGTGGTCTTGAGGGGAGGTTAGGGGGTATTCATCGGGAGTGATCGTCATGTGGTCATCACCCCTCCCCTCCCCTTCACTTCAAGACATGTTTGTTCACTCACTGTCATTGGGATGTCAGTGGGTTTGTGTGTGAGTGTGTGTGTGTGTTTGTCTGCTTGTCTGTTTTTACAAACAGAGTTGGTTGTGATGGTAGTAGAAAAAAGAAAGAGTGAAACTGGAGGAGGTCAGGAATGGATGCGTGTAGAAACAGAAAAACAAAACAGTCGATCAACGTCGTTGTGAGATGATAAAAAGGCAATAAAAATAAAACAAGAGATCAAGTAGTTAAAAAGAGGAAAAAGTGGCTGAAATTGAGTTGAGAGTGGAGAAGATAAAAAGTTTGATTGTGCAAAAAGTGAGATCATTGAGAACGAGAGAGAAATGGACACAAATAACAAAAAGCTGTGTTTGATCTTTGACTTCACCGGTCACTTTGCTTAAATACTGACCACATCAGGCCAGTTATTGGTGTTGGTGGTGGCGGTTGCAGCAACAGCATCAAGGCCTCCATTCTGCTCAAAAGCAGCTCCTTTTTCAGAACTCTTTTTTCCCAAAGTCGGCCGCCCGACCGCTTGGCGGCGAACCAGCCGCGTGACAATGGAGAGAATGGAGCGCCGTTTGATGCCGCTGACTCGCTGCACTGAACTGGCTGAGGTGCAGTCCAGGCTGAGGCTCATCATCTGAACAGGACAGTCATTTGTTTTGTGCTCAAACAGTGCCGACTTTCCATTAGTTGTGGCCGAATTGCAGGTGGTGGTGGTAATGTTTGGCGTCAGACTGTACGTTCGTTTGCTGCTGCTGCTGTTGCAGGCGTTCACCACCTTCATCTGACACATCTTTTGGCTGTTCTTCTTCTTTTTGTTCTTCTCCGCAAAAACCGTCAACTCGGTGGCCAGCGAAGAGGCCAAAGAAGAGGTTTCTGCTGCTTTATGATCAGCTGCCTGATCAGCATTTGCCGTCGACTCGCCCTCCTCGGTGATCAGCTCTGCCGCCCCTCGAGCCTGCTGTCGCTCCAAACAAGCTCGAAATTGAGCACGAGGAGTACCGTTGCTGCTGCTGATACTAATGCCACCGTTCTCTCCGCCCGTGGCACCGGAAACCGAGTGAGAACGAGCTGGAACGACGACCGAAGTAGACGAAGGAGAGGACGTTAGGAGACGAAAGTTTTGCGTTGAAGAAGCACAACCATTTACGCTTAGTGAAGCTGGCGAAGCAGGTGGCATTGAACTGAGAGAACGGGCGTGTTTTCGAATTCCACCACCGGAAACTACTGCTTCTGCTGCTGTCGCTGCTGCACTTCCGGCACAGCCATTCACCCCACAGGTGCAGGAGCGTGTGCTGAAGGCAGAGGGCGAGTGAATGGCCACCGAGTTGCGGCCTGAGGAGGGCAGCGAGGAGGAGATGGAGGCCCGAGAAAGTCGACGAGGATCACCGTCAAAGGTGCCGCCGCTGAAGGAGGCCGTCGAGTAGCCGTAGTAGCCGCAGTCAGAGTTGCCCTGGTAGTGGCCACCGCCACTGGTCAGGCTGCAGCCGTTGTGGCTCTCAGGACTGCCGTTTCCGGTGCAGCTATTGTGTCCGGTGCCGTCGTCTCCACGGCCCCCACCGCGGCCACGGCCAATGCAGCAGATGAGCCACTTGCCCAAGCTGCCCAGTTCGTCGCAAATTTCGCTAATCTGCAGAGTTGGTTAGGGTTTAGGAAACAAAAGCAAACAAGGTTGAGCTCAAAAAGACAGACACAAAAAACTACAGTTCATGCACTACATTTTTGTTAAAGCAATTGATTGTTAGTAAAATATTTTTTGCATGACATCTAAATGCAATCACTTTTTCACCCTAACATGCAAGCGAAAAACGCATTCAATTCAAAAAGGCGGAAAACATTGCCACTTACTTTGAAGTTGCGAGAATTGAAGCAGTAGATGATTGGATCTAAACAATGAAAGGTTTTGATTTAATTACCATCATAGCAATGACTTAACCAAAATGACAGACTACTTACCGAGCAGTGAGTGGGCAATGGAAAGCCACTGGCAACCAAAGGAGATAATGTAGTACATCAAACGAAGAGCGGGTGTGTTGAAACTGGTACGACAGCTGTCACAGACCCACATGACCAGATTAAAGGTCTGTATGGGCAACCAGCAAACGGCAAAAGTGATCACCAGAAAAACGAGCATTTTGACCATCTAAAAACAAAAAAGGTAATCAAATTGTAAACTTAGTTTTTTATTTCTGAAAAAAATAAAGTTTTAGATAAACTCAACTTTTGTTTTGGCAACTGTAAAATTAAATCTTAAAAACGTAAAACTGATTCAATTTTTGTAGCAAAAATAAATTGTAAAAGTTGCCTACATTTCCTTCAACTGTTACTGCAGAGCTTAAACTTTTGAGTTATTTAAAAGCAGACCAAAAATACTGCTTTTCACTTTCATTTTTTATACCCCTAACCCCCAAGCTACTTTACCTTAACTAAAAAAAATCCTTTATCACAGCACTCTTACCCTTATTTTATTGCGCAACTGCAGCTGGTCTCGTGACGCATCAGCATTGCCGGGAATGACATGCCGAAAGGCCTTGATGGCAATGGACACGTAGAGGTAGGTGAGCGCTATGAAGGGCACCAGGAAGGTGCAGCTGAAGACGACGTAGGTGTAGATCTTCCCGCCCTGCTGACCTTCCCACAGTTCACGACAGTCGAGCAGGTCGGCGGTGCCGAATCGGAAGGGCACGGCACGAACCATAAACAACAGCGGAGAAGCGAGGATAATGCCTATTAAAAAAATGAAAATGAGCATAAAAAAGCCTACACAATAAAAATTGATGCCCTTACCAATCGTCCAGATTAATGCAATGATCCATTTGGTGTGTCGCTCAAAGGGGACGAGCTTCTTGAACGGACAAATGATGGCAAAGTATCTGTGAAAAGTAAAATAGCAACAAAAATTAACTTTCATGTTAACATAAACTGGTTGAAAACATGTGTTAAATTGTGTTTTCAATGTTTTAATTAAAACGCAGCAAATGTTTTGAAAACAAATTAGCCAAAAAAGATTTAATCAAAAGTTTTCAAAAGTTAGTAATCTGTTTTGCGTCACAACGTTTAAATTAAACTGTTTACATCTAATGACGGCACAAATTAACGCACGAAAAAGTTTAAAACTGCTAAATTGCTTAGTTGTAAAACCAAAAATAACACAATAATTAAATTAAAGTAAGGAACAAACAACGTCAAACTGGGCACGAAAACAGTGCAGTGAAGCCCGCCCACACGTGCGTTGAGTTTAAAATTAGAAGCCAAAAACGTTGTTTTGGAAAACACAGCATGTGTAAACACATTACATTGTAAAGACAAAATTCTTGCTAAAAACAATATTTTTACAGATAAAACGATTGTTTACCAATTCCCAATGCTTGTTGCATGAAGGCGATCCCGCATTTCTCGCATCCATAAACAACTTTTTCACCTCTATTGACAACAACAATTGAGATGTCTAAAGATGAAAAAAATGAAAGTGTCGACACGCCAGAAAACACACAGACACACAAACACATTTTCAAGTGAATGCCGACGTGAGGTGCAATTAAAGTAAACAAAAAACACTGTGAATGAATAAAAAACTCTCAGAAAATCATAGGCTAATAGAAAAAAAATTTTGAAATAAAGCGTTGGTGTCTATGATTGATGCTAAGTTGCCTGGCAATTGTAGTTGCTGCTTTTGCTGTTACAAGCCAATTAAGTAGTAGTCTATTGACACTACAACAATCACAAATAGTGGGCGCCTAATGGGCCAATTAGGCGCCTAAGCATAAAAAACAACAAAACTCGTCATCATCGATTGCATAGATGCAGCCCAATTCAATGCAATTGATGACAAAGATGACTGTGCTGACTGACTTCCATTATAATTGCATGGCTGAATTTTATTAGTACGTTTCAGTGGTAGTACAGTGGTCGTACAGTGGGGAAAAACAGCAGCAGCAGCAAATAAATGGAAAAACATTGATACTGAAGATGATTGGAAGAAGATGATGATGATGATTTGGATTTGGTGCAGTTCAATTTTTTTCGGGTTTTAGATTGGGTGCAAAGTGATAAAGCCGAGTATGGTGGAGTATTTTGAAACGACAGAAAAGAGGATGAAAACATCAACAACAACAGCGACAACGACAAGGACGACGGGTGCAAGCACAATTATTTGTGTACTAGACGGTTGAATGAGCACAATAGAACTGAAAACGCTGCTGATGTACTCTAAACTGTACTCACAATGTATTCCGCATTATACACTATGATTAGAGTACTTATTATTGAGCAGCTAGTGCACTATCATCACCATTGGAAAAAGAGCATAAACTAAATGAGTGTATATTTAGAGTTCAACGGCCAAAAAAATGGCTTTAGTAGATTTTTTTATTTACTTCATTTTCTTTTCTTTTCTCAAATGTTCAGTTGACATTGACAGTCGCTTTTTTCTTTTCCCCTCATTGAGTTGTTGATTTAATTACTAATCACACTAATAAAAACTGTCGTCATTTTTTCCTCCTGTTGTGACACTTTTGTCAAGAGTTGCTGCTGAAAAATGGCAAACCATTTACACCCGGGGAGCAAACGTCAAATTAAAATGTCAAAAAAGTATTAGCCCATTTTTCATCCCTTAGCCTTCCTAAATTTAACTCAAAATTGATTGAACTTTGCAGTTGCCTGCCAAAAACGGCATTACCACGCGTGCTGATGTTATCGTCGCTGATGGTAGACTGTGCTAAAGGCAACACTTGATGGACGTCAAGCAAAAAATAACAGATCATCAAAACTGATGAAAAAGGCTCGCACATGCACTCACTGGTTTAAAACGGTAAATGATTGACAAAGAAGCTTCTGAAGCTCTTCAGGGGAATGCAAAATAATAAAGGCTAACGGAGCAGAGCTTAATGGAATTATGGAAAGTGGCAGCACTTGACTTGGTAAAAATCATCATTGCAAAGGTGGGAAAGAATTGAGTGAAAAAGTCAAATCAAGATTGGAATTGAGCACAAGTGCAAGCTGTTGTCAAACTGATGCCAGTGCAAATTTTCAAAATAACGGAAGTTTCAACAAAGTGCATCGAGGAAACTCATTTTGAGTAAAGTAGTGCAAACATTAATTGCAATGCTTTAAAACAGCATTTCCGACAATCAAAAACTGTAAAAGCAGCTCTTTGACAAAGTTTTTATCATGAGTCTCTTTTTATCTCTAACGCACACACAAAAAACTAATTGAAAAGCAAAAATAAAAAGTAAAAAGTTTTAAAATGTTTTCAAAAACAAAATCAAACAACTACTGTGTGCAGCTTTCAGACAAAAAAGAAACAAAAATGATCGTTGATCAAAATTGTGAGAAATTATCGTGTCTGAGCAGCACTTTATTGCGGAATTTGCATAAAATAAAATTTTAAAAAGTTTGCCTAAAAACTTTATATTGCAAAGTGATTTATAATTTGGGCATCAATGACGACAGTACCAAAAGTTTGCTCATTTTTTATTTTTTATTTTCAAATATTAAAAATCTAGAATGAAAAATGCTGCAATCGGAATTGCAGTTATCACCAGTTAGTTCAATTCCCAATCAGCATTCAAAAATAGTTTTATACAAAATGAGAAAAAACCATGTAAAAAACGCCTTTTATGCAGAAACTGTCAATTTGCATCGTTTGCGCTATTCTCACAAAAAATTAAACAATTTCATGTGAAAAAGCTGTAAAATAGAATTTGTATAGCAAATAGTGAGACAATCAAACACTGACAAACATACTCAATGCTAGTTCAGCAGCACTTTTAAAGTGAATTTCAGGCTTTTTTCAAAGCATATCACACACTCAAAAGGAATTCAGACAACTTTGGCAGCAACAGCAACTTTGCTTTTCGTTTCCATTTCATTTTTCAGCCAGACACAAATTGCACTAATTTACGAGCAAATGCAAATGAGTCGACCATTGGGCACACTGCTGACACAAAAATGAAGCATCAGCAGTCTGCACCAAAATTAAAATGTTACCATTTTTTAGCAGATGAAAAATGTCGCCTGACATTATTGCATCCAACTGTCTGGCTCGTAAATTAAATTTTCCATCTTTCTCTCTTTCTTTTTTGACAAATCCTCTCTACACTGTCATCAGAGAACATGGAAAATTATGCCCTTTCTACATCTTCCGCTCTATCTACACAATGGGCTAATTTATAGAATGCTTCTGGGCTCTTTGAAACAACTGTGACCGTTCATGTCTCTGATCAGGGCAGCAGCCCTCTGACCACCGGCTGTTGCAATGAACTAAAATTGGTCGCTGTCTGTCTGTGCCCACGGCGGATGAGACAAGAGGAAAAAGGAAAAAATCAAGATTGTCAAGGGCAGTGAAATCAGCATTCTGGGAAGAAATATTGATGATGAAAAAGATGAAAAAGAGGGAGCACAAGTGTTTTTGCACTAATGAAAAGAAGAAAAATAGGGCATAAGAAAAAAACTGCATCATCTATTTGAAAAAGGAAAAAAGAATGCCCCAATCATCACACTGAAAGCAAACAATCTAGGCTTTGAAAAAAAACATAGCTGAAATAAATGCAAGCAACTGAAACTTTTTTTCAGTGACCATATGACCTTCAGAAAAAAATAAAAAAGTAGAAAAGAAGTTTGACAAACCTTTCCAGTCCGATGGCAATGAGCGTGTAGATGCTGACGGCCACTGCACAGGTGGTGATAAAGTTGGTCGCTGGACAGAGAAAAGCCGGCCACTTCCAGTGGCCGTACATAAAGTCAGTGTACCCGAAGGGGGTGGTGAAGAGGGCGATGAGGATGTCGTTGAGAAAGAGGTTCAGCAGGTAGATGCGCAGCTGAGAGGAGCCGGAACGTACTTTGTGAGCAGTGGAGCTTCGCGTCGTCTTGGTTTGACGGTACTGCTGCTGGTTGGGATGCGGGAGAATGGGGTAGTGATTGCTCTGAGGGTGATGAAGGTGGTGATGGTGGTGGTGGTGGTGATAAAGATGCTGAAAGGTGGTCGGCGTTGAGATGCAGTTGCTGTTTGAGTTGACGTTTGGATTGGGGCTAGTGGCAATGACCAGAGTGGTGCCATTGGCTGTACAGCTGTTGTTTGGCACTTGCTTGACCGAAGGTGAGTAGGAGAGTGGTGGCGCCGCCGCCGCCGTAAGGAAGCGTGAGGAGCGCGTCGACTTTGAGTGGCTCCGCCGGCGGCGGCTACGAAACTGACTCACCAGCAGAATAATGGCGCTGATGTTGAAAATGAGGCTGAAGAAGGCCGTCAGGTAGAACATCCAGGCAATGACCGACTGAATTGGGTCCTGGACGGCCTCTAGGTCGCGAATGTTCGTCGTCGGTAGGATGACCACCGGTGACAATGAGCTGTTGTTGTTGAGCTGAGCAGCAGTGATGGACCAATTTCCTGAGCTCATTGTTGATGATGATGATGAAATCGTTGCTACTAAATTACCACTACCACTGCTGCTGCTGTTTTCAAACACATCAAGTATCCAAGTTTGCGACTGGTCGTCGACGATGGTGGTTTCTGACGATTCAGCCGACGACAGTGTTGACGGTCCATGACTGCCGTAGAAAAGGTCTAAAAGGGAAAGCAGAAAATGACATTTTAGTACAGTTTATTGAGTTAGGAAAAGATGAAGTGATCATCATCATGCTGCTGCTGCTGATGTTGTGTGGGCTCTTTTACCGCTGACATTCATCCGTGGATGCTCCATCTCAGCTCCGTCCGTAATTCGAACTTGCCGTCGTTGTCGTCGATGTCGTCGCCGTTGTCATCAGCCAGCTCCGAAAAAGCAGCGCCCTAAAAAGTTTCTAAACAGTTTTACGCCGCTGATGTGATGAAATGAGCTCAGATTCCAGGAATTTCCTGCTGCCTGGAGAACAATGAACAAGAAAGAAAAAGGTTAAATCGGGTGAGCTTTTATAAAAAGGGAGAAAAGCACAAGATGGAAAAAGTAAAGCGATAGTAAGCCTTCTGACAAAAAAAGAAATGGCAACTGATGAAAAAATGATGAAATGAAAGATGACGGTGCTTTTTTTGCTCCTGATATAAAGAAGTAAAGAACAAAAAATAAAAAGTAGAGCACTGGTGTGTGTGTGGGTCGCTGACGTTGACAGGACAGACAGACGACGTTTCTCTTCTTTTTTGTCACTTTCTGCTCTGGCTCTTTTTCTCAGTGACATAATAAAATTTAAATTAGCTCATTAACATTTTATGCTGCGACTGCAGCCAATCAGCTTAGTAGCACCAGAGTGTAAGTAAATAGTAGCCAAATTGAGTGTGAGTCTTACACTGTGAGATAAAAGAAAAGGCTGTGTGTTATCAGCAGAAGCTTACCCACACAATGAGGTGGCAAGATCAAACACAGACAATTAAACTCACACGCACAAACCGGCGGAGCAGACACATTTTTTTTCTACTAAAGAGTTTAAAATTTAAACAGAGACGGCTAATTTTTAATTTCCTACTATACCAGGGTAAATTGGGAAAGGAAGCAGAAGTGGGTAAGAAAAAAATGATGTAAGTTAAAATTAAATTGTGAAACAAAAACGGTGTTAGGAAGAAACAAAAATAGAACAAAGCTGAAAAATAGCATTGAGTTTCCTGTTGGAATAAAAAAATAGGTGACAAACTTTCTTATTTTAGATAGTGCCCAATACCGTCACAACTTTTATTTTTACTCTCAAGATAAACAAAATTTTGACAGCGGAAGTATAAATGAGTTACAAATTCATTTGCTCATTCAGTTTACTCAAACAACAGCATTTCAAACTTTTGCACTGACAAATGAAACGGAGTTTCACTGAAAGCACCTGAACCGTCTAGTAAAAAATGATGAAAAAGTTTGCCCTCTTCTCACTCGTTGTTTACACATTTCCTAATTTGAAAACAGTCAGCGTGAAAAATAGAGATCACAAAGCAAATGAACAACGGCAGTAAAGGAATATCTCAACTTCCACCTCCTCCTGTCTCCTGCTGCTGGCCTCAGCTGTTTTGTGTGGGCAACTAGCATTTAAATTCATCAAACGTACACGAGTCGATGTCAGGAAAATGAGTGAGTCCCAAAAAGAAAAGAAAAGAAATAAAAAGTAAACGAAAGAAGAAAACAAATTAACAAAGGCAGAAAAAGAAAAAAATGGCTGAGCAGAATGGCAAAGAAAGAGGCGCCAGTGCGTGATTTGCGTGCGCCTGTGGTTTGGGTAAACAAATTAATTTGTCTCCCATTCTGTCTGGGTAGGGAATAATGTTATTATTATTTGCTACCAAAAAAAGATCGGTAAAGAGAGAAACTTTGTTTCAGCAGCAGCAGCAGCAACGGCCAAACAAAACAAAAGACTACAGCATAACAAACATAATCGACAAAACTAGTCGCTCAAATGCAAATGGATTGTCGGTGCCTACACTTTTTTCATCTCGGTAAATTATTCCAAACAACGCATGCATGTCAATGAGAATGAATAACCTTCTCTTTTACACTTTTTTAATAAACACATCATCAAAAGTTTTACAGAAAAAAATAGTAAAACTGTATTCTAGTCACAAAAACAAAAACACAGTAAAAAAGTCAAATTGTTTTTACTTTTTATTTTTATTCACAATTTAGCAAATTCTTGATAAATTTCTTATCATTTAACGATGTTTTAATTTGGAATAATTATCCTTCTTGTTATGGCTTGGCGATTTTGCGCCTAGCAATCAGCAAGAATGAACACACAAGCAGATCAATCATCAATCAGCGTCAATTAACGTTTAAATTCAGATAGATTGAGAGGAAATACAAAAAAAGAGGAAATACAGAAGACAACTAAACCAGCCCATTGAGTCACAACTGCAGTGTCTTATCTTAATCTTTCAGCTTATCGATTACACAAAAAGCATTTGAAAAAAGAGTGCTTTACAGTCAGTGAAAAATTCTTCTAATCGGACATTTTTTGCTGCTCATTCTTCCATTATGAAAAACTCGACAACTACTAGTAGCAACATTTTTTTGTTTTTGCTCGTAACTCATCTTCAGTTCAATAGTTCTCAACCATCGGCCATCATTGCTGCCGCTGCTGCTGCTCTCTGTCATGTTCAATTACCCGCCTCAATTACCTCATCTCTTCTGTCTGCCCACTTGTCGATAAAAAACGATAGACAGAGACCAAAGAAGAGACGAAAGAGGCTTTAATGTGTCCAAAGCTGCTTGCCAATTCATTCGGCGACGACAGCCATAATTGAATGATTAATTCATCTGCTGCTGCTGATGCCGTCACATCACAACGTTTGTCTTACTCTATTTTTTACTGCTCCCCCTAGCAATTCACTTACACTTTCTCCCTTTTCCCTCTTCATCGTTTCAACTTCTTTCACTTTACTAGTCAGTTTCTCTTCCTTTTTTTTCAATTCAACTCAATCCCAGGCCGCAAGTCAATAATTGATGATGCGACAGCTTGGGGTCGGTGAAAATAGATAAAAATTGGAGAAAAAGGGGAGACAAAATTAGAAAAAAAGAAGAAAAAGAGAAACTGGAAAGCAAATGTCAGTCGCTGCTGCTGCTACTAATGTTGCAGTGTCATTTTCGGCTCAACTTTGGAGGCAACAGCAGCAGCAACAGCAGCAGCTCAGCGACATTTCTGCCCCAGATGTTTTCGCGAGCCAAGTGATGAAAGAGACCGGCTACTACGTCACACTCACATTTTCTGATGTCATTACACAAACACACAGTAGCAGTAGCAAAAGTAGCAAACGCTGATGGTATTGGTGCTCAAAGCAGGGCAAATATTGGCCTGTCCAAACAGAAATGAACAAAAAGAAAAAAAGAAAAATGATAGTGTGTGTGTAGACTTTGCAAACAGCGTTTTTTGCATTAAACTTCCTTTCTTTGTTCGCACTTTTGAGCAAAAACATTACCTGTTCACTAAGTAAATTATCTCTAGTATTGCAAGCGCATCTTCTCCGTTCGTTGAAATTATGAATCGGCAGTTTCAGTAACAGATCACTAGAGCAGTTTATTTTTAGCCGGTAATGTAGAGTTTAGGTTGTTTTTCTCATTTCCCCCAAAACACTGATGAAAGAGGGAAAATTTTCATTTGGTGTTTGAACGCCAATTTACTGGTGTAGCAGTAGAAGCAGCAGCATCAGCAAAATAGCTAGTTTGTTGAAAATTTGCATTTTGGCACAGTTGCCATTTTTCTTTTTTTTCTACTTCCCCTCTTTCTCACTCATTGCAGCTTGCCGGAACAGAAGAAGCGTGAGTAAATATTTAATGGGCAAGTGAAGCCGGAGAAAAAAAAGAAAAAATGCGATGCAGTGAAGCCCTCTTCTTCTTCTTCTTCATTCCTATCCTTTTCCTAAATTGACCCTCGAAGCGATAAGAGGAGGAGAACTTCAAACAACATCAGTTACGTCAAAACGGTGCCATTTGCCTGCCAGGCATTTTTGCACAGCGCATCGATGTGCTACATGAATTCCAGTGCCGTTTAGGCGGTGCTGCTCATCATCATCACCATAAATGGGATAAAACTGTAGTTAACGAGAAAAATGTTTACCATACAACGGCAATTGTCTGTGTGTGTGTGTCTGTGTGTCGATGCGATGTTCCATCAATTACCGGGAATGAGAGTAAAAAACACTACTACCAAATTAAGCTTGCTTTTAATAGAATGCAAGCAAAAAACACAGGCTGAATAAAGGAGGGTTGGTTGTCGATGAAAAGATGGGAAAAAATGGGAAATGGCAAAATTCCCAAAATAGCGAACAACAACACGCCCCATGCTGATGATGCTCAAAACACATTTCAGCGTTCTTTGGGCTTTTTCCTATCAAAAAGTAGTCTAAACGGAGAGGAAGAAGAAGCACTGAGCAGTGACACCGAATTTTTATTCCTAAATAGAAACTACAGTTCAGCTCAAGCGGCGGCAACAATCAATAATAAAAGTTTTGCTATTTTTATTACTTTGCGTAGTCATCAGGGAAAAAAGTTGCCAAACCGGCAACAACAACAGCAGCAACAGCAACTAACCGAGAACATTGTACACTTACAACGTCTCACTCCATCTTCTATCCTTGAAATGCAAAAACATTTCCCAGACGGCAGACAAAGGTTTGACGTGTGTCAATTTAGTTTGCTACTGCGGTTGACTATGGGCTGTCGATTGTGACAATTGAAACGCTCAACCCTAAAAAGAAACCCTTTTTCCTAGTCTAAAAGCAGCAGCAGCCCTTCATTGTCCTCCATTGTACGACCGTCAAAAGACAGCTCTTATATTTCTCTCTGTCGTTTCGCAAAATAGAAGTGAAAAGCGCTAGCCACTTTGTGTAGATCAACATCATCATCACCATCACCATCATTATCATTAGTCTAGCCTGCAACAAAGCGGGGGGTAAGTTCTTCCCGCCCATTTTTGTGAAAATGTATATCATTTCACGAGAAAAAAGCTGACAGAAAGCACATGACAAACTAAAAAAGAAGAAGAAATTCCAGTGAAAATCGTCCAGCAATCCCTTTCTGCTAGTGTAAATTAAATCACAAAATTAAATGACTTGAAAGTTGCAAACCTCAGCAACTTTAGAGCACAGTACAAAAAGTGCCACTTACAAAAATTGCTTCAGAACGATTGAAAGCACATACACACACAAACAGATCATTGCTGCCCTTTTGCAGAGGTAAATGTGCCATGCAAAAGTGTGCGCGCGTAAAACAAATAAAAAAGTGAAAACAACCTCTTTTATTACTACTGAGTAGTAATAAAGAAACAAAGGAGCCATGTCTAAAAATATAATTACAATCGGAGCAACGGTGTTTAATGTGTGTGTGTGTGTGTGTGTGTGTGTATGCAGTGGCCCATCGTGCCAGAGAAAGAACCAGAAGCAGGAACAGCAGCAGCAGCAGCTGTTCCAGCTCTCTTGGATTTCCATAATTTAAATTGTGTATCTAGTGCCATCTTTTCACCCTCTTTTTCCCCTCCGAAAGTGTCTTGTGACACACACTTGTACCATCACTTGTACAAATCACAGTTCACAGTTTACAGTGTGTGTGTGCTTGAGTGTGCATATGATACTACTAGAGTACAGAAACGGGAGCAAAGTGATTCAGGGCGGGAAAGGAGGGAAATTGTCTGGGCCAGTTCCGAAAAGGAAAGAAAATAACAAACAAAACAAGTGTAATAACGGTGTACTCGAGAGCAGAGCAGAGACAGAGCAGAGAACTGCCTGGTGACACTTACACACACACACACACATTCTCAAATGAAGAGGTGGCAGCAGTGTGAATCGATCCCAGCACAATTGCTACAATTGCTGGGACAGGCTTTGAGGAGGGGGGGGGTGCACTCTAATTAGCAGATACACACTGGGCTTTGAGCAATGACGTAGTCATCCAGAGAGAAAATACTGCAAATCGTAATGGGCAGATTGGGAACAGCTAGAAAAAGGAAAAAGCTTTGTTCCCAGGAAGCCGGTGAATGAACACCGGTGGGCACCGCTGTAATTAATGACACGAGACAGTGCTAAAAAGAGGAAAAAGAATATAATTGCACAGGGGACATTTCAGCTCCTCAAACACAAAACAAGAACACACAATGCTTTCTTTCACCTAGGAAAGTTTGCCTAAAAAAGAGCAAAAAAGGTGAAGTTTAAAAAATTAATGGCTAAGAATGAAAAAGGACCAAAATAAATAAAGCAAAAGAAAACATTCAGTGACCTGATTTACACGACAAGTGTAAAGAACAGCAAAAAGATAAAGCTAATAAAAGTTAAATGAAAGCGGAAAATAAGAAAGTAACTTTGAAAAACGGAAATTTTTAGTCTTACAGTTGTGATGTGCTAAAGTACAGCAATAACGTAATAATAAATGCTCATTAATTTAATTGCTAGTTAATTCCACCACCACATTTAGAAAGAACTCAATGATAAGAAAGTGGAAATAAAGATAAAGTGACCAAGAGTACTATTTGTGCTGCTTTTATTCTCAAAGCTACACTCATTTATTTGTGCGTGCATCTGTCTGTCTGGGTCTAAACATGAAAAAATAAAATTCGCTTTTTTTGACAGCATGGTAAAGAAAAGAAAAGGTAGACTTAATCATTGAAACAGTGCAATTTAGTTTTTTACGCTACTCAAGAGCTGCAAAAAACTTCCTCCTCTCTCTCTCTCTCTCTCTCTCTCTCTCTCTCTCTCTCTCTCTCTCTCT
>JAALOO010000046.1_pt1 | contig 93673 bp, 86 predicted proteins | sample 7257641 | NCBI WGS metagenome assembly JAALOO01 (sample SAMN14085613, study PRJNA598686) | mite metagenome | biome: ENVO:01001000; feature: ENVO:01001002; material: ENVO:01001226; isolation source: single female mite from University of Michigan culture on fish food culture... ...
ATAAGCGTAATTTTAGCTTAAGAATTGACAAAGATATCGCAATCCGAAAATTGCAAATTTTCTCATAGAAAACTGCTGGAGCCGAAAACAGCGCGGCTTGCCTCCGTGTCATGCCTTAAGTTTTAATTGTATAATTAACTTTTATCGCCCTCCTTTTCAGATTGGCCCCGGTCTGGGCATCAAGGCGGCCGACGACCTGTGGATGGCCCGCTTTCTCCTCCACCGCATCGCCGAGGACTTCAACATTGGCGTCACCTTTGACCCGAAGCTGTTCAAGGAGTGGAACGGCGCCGGCTGCCACGCCAACTTCAGCACCAAGGCGATGCGCGAGAAGGGCGGCCTGAAGGTGATCGAGGCGGCGATGCCGAAGCTGGAGAAGAACCACCTGAAGCACATTAGCCAGTACGATCCCTCGGGTGGTGCGGACAACGCCCGCCGACTGACTGGCATTCACGAGACCAGCAGCATGGACAAGTTTAGCTGGGGCGTGGCCAACCGAGGCTGCTCGGTGCGCATTCCCCGAGCCGTCGCCGACAATGGCTGCGGCTTTCTCGAGGATCGCCGCCCCGCCTCCAACATGGACCCCTACGTGGTCACTGAGCTGCTCGTCCGCACCATTGTTCTCAATGAGTAGAGGAGAAGAAGAGTGTAGAAGATTCTCAGTTTGAGAGCATTCTCTCTATCTCAGCATTTATTGCAACAGCAACTTTTTCTTCTTTTTTTTAAATTCATGTATTTTCAGCAAAAGCATTGCACACCACCACCACGCAACTTCATTGTCACGCAACTCTTGCAAACGACCGATTTTATTTTTGCCATTGGTTGATGTATTTTAATTCAAACAAACAACTTTTTTTTATTTCTTACAATTGTGAGGTACTATTTGATGAGGTCCAAACATTAGGTAAAAGATACAATACAACTTATCTCAATTTTGTAAAAAGTTCCAAAAGAACGGTAGACTTTAAGAATTTTTTCTGTGGTACCTTCTTTTCCTCTTTGTGTTATCCATCAGTGTTTCTTTCTTTTGAGCCCTAAATGCCAAAACGTTTTTCTTTTTACTTTTTTCCGTCTTTTTTATTGAATTGTAAACACATTACCAATTAACGTACCACCACCACCGCTGTAGTGCCATAAGTGCTCATAATGATTTCAAATATGATATGCTTCTGTAGAATGAACAAGTTTTCACTTGCATGCGCCTAATTCTTTTGTGCCATTTATGCAGTACAATAATTACCTACCAGCAGTACAATAAACAGTGAACAAAAGTGTGCCACTCTGAACATGCGACAAGCGGTTCATCTTTTTCTTTTTTTATTTATGACACCTGTGACTGAGTTGCAGATATGTGCATTTTTATCCTTCAGGTTGCTTTAGCAGTGTGCACTACGTGCTTCAATGCTGGTAGACGCTTCCTTGCTAGTATAAAAAAGTCTCTACTCATTACTGACTAAAAAATCGTTCTGAGATGGTACTTTTGCTTTAATGGACTACACTTTGGTGCATGTGGGCGCTTATAAATAGATAAGTTTTGGTAGATGGCTAAAAAGTAAAAATAAAAAATGCTGTGGACGTTGTCTGCCAGACAATTCATTGTGTTAATTTATGTATAAACGTTGTTGCTGTTGCTGCTGTTACTGCCGACATTGACATTGAGGTGACATTTTTCTGCTGATGCTTCTGCTGCCACAACGGGTTATTTTTGTCAAGTTTTAAACTCTTTTTTTACTAACTTGTAAGTAACCTTTGTTTTTGTTGTGTTTGACTTTTATTATTTCTGATAAACAAATGATTCTTGATGTTTTGTTAAAAAATAATTGTCGTTTTGACTTTTAAAACCTTAAATTTTCAAGAGTAGACATTTTTATCAATTGACAGCAATTTTTTCAATGTCAAGATAGTGTGCTTGTGTGTATAAAAGATGTGAAATCAGGAAGACGAAAATAGCAATCAGTGCAACTCAACATTTTGTGACACTTTGGTGAGATGTCCGGAGTGACAAAACACTGTTGATGAAGCAGTAGAAGAAAAAGAAGGAAAACTCCTTTCCAAAAGAAGAGAGAGTTGGCGAGACAGTTGAGCAAACAAGAAGTGGAAAAAAAGTTTACCAATTTGTCATCAAAGTGAAAGAATGAAAATGAAAGAAAGGAAAAGGGAAAAGGGAGGGTGCCAAATGACGCTGAAAAACTGAAAAACCATATAAAAACGCATACCACTTGAAGTCTACAAATTCATTCATTCAAGAAATTCAGCTACTGAACAGCTACTGAACTTCTACAAAATGGCCGCCAAGCAGCTGACCACATTGGTCTTTTTTCTCTTCGCAACGATAGCCATTGGTGAAGTGCTTTCCAGCGTCACCAAGCCGTCACCTTCAGAGGAGAATGCCGCCCTCCAGAAAGAAGTCTCTCGGGTATGATGAAATTTTACAAGTCCATTTAAAATCCCCAAATTCTAAAACTTTTCAAAAACAACAACAGCAAAAACGTTCTTACCTTGCGTACCGCTTTGCCGACGGCATCGAGTATGTCGTACCGGAAGTGCGTGAGACCTTCAGCTGTGTGAACCGAGACTACGGCTACTATGCGGACATTGGCAACAATTGCCAGGTGTTTCACGTTTGTGTTCCGCCGGCACAGCAGTTCAGTTTCTTCTGTCCGAATACGACTATCTTTGACCAGCGACTGCTGATCTGCCAGGACCAATATGCGGCGACGCCCTGCCAAGATGCGGAACGCTTCTACGTGGTCAACTCCAACTTTGGAGTCACCGATGAGGAGAAGATTGTTCGCGTCTGAAAAAAATTGTAGTTTTATATTTTGTTACCACTTTTGTTAGCTAGTTCCACCTGCCAACCAACCAACCAACACATTATCCAAAACACACATTTCAGTATTTTAGCTTTTTAGCAATTTCCGCCAAGGTCAAAACAACAGCATCAACCATGTACTCTGTTTTTTATTTGCACTCCCAAACTGCCAACTACTACTAAATAAAAATAAAAATGCTTTTTAGCCTAACAGCTTTTGCAGTTGCCATTAATTGGTGGTCTTGTGCTGAGACAACTTGTGGAGAAACTGATGGTGATGATGAAACAACACATTAATGTGTGCTTCTTATCAAATGGGAGCAGCCATAACAGTGTATTCTATTGTCTGACAGCAGTGTTGTAAAAATGCAGAAAATTAATGAGCAGTCGAGACATTTCATTGGCCTTCGCAGTCTTAAGCATACCAAACTGCATCACTTCATTGTTTGGTACTATCGTTCTTTGAACTAGTGGTGTTGTTGACTTAGAAGAATGATAATCGCAAGTCTAAATCCCATATGTTTAATGTTTCAGTGTGGGCAAAAATGACAATCGAACGTCTGCAAGTCTAAAGAAAATTGTTGATTAAGTGAAAAGGAAGCGCTCTTTTGTAAACATATCATTCAGCCATGGACACTGCTTCACTGGAGCCCAAGTTTAGAAAGCCAGCGCCGTACGACCGGGCAAACATCTTTTCAAAAGTTATCTTTGGGTAAGTTCTCAAAAGTTTTTAACCTCTTTGCTAAACATTCCTTTAGCTACACAGCACCCACTCTCCTCCGCGGCTGGCGTCAGGGCGGCCTTCAGGTGGACGATCTCTACCAGAGCTCAAAAAATGACGTCGTTAAGAAGGTTGCCCGACCTCTGCTGCTCAACTGGGAACGAGAACAAACAAAATGCTCAAAAGCTGGCAACAAAACAAAGAAACCTTCCTTCAGCTGGGCACTCTTTAGCAGCTTCCTCCTCTGCTACCTCCCTCCGCTGACCATCTACCTAATTACCGAGTGCATCTTCAGGACGGCACAACCTCTCCTCCTCGGTCGTGTCATTCGCTACTTTGGCGGCGGCAGCGATGATGGATCAAAGAAAATCAGCTACCTTGAGGCCTGCCTGACGGCGGGCGGTCTCTGCCTGATGCTGTTTACCCAGCAGACGGTCAATCACCCGACGATGCTCCACCTAAAACGGCTTGGAATGCGCCTTCGAGTGGCTTGCTGCGCCCTCCTCTACCAAAAGTCACTGCGACTAAGTCGGGGAGCGCTGGGCCAAACTTCCGTCGCCCAAACGGTGAACATCATGTCCAATGACTGTAATCGTTTCGACGAGTTCAGCATCTGGGTTCCCTATGTGGTGATTGCCCCTGCTCACACACTACTTTCCCTTTACTTTGTTTATCAATACGTGGGAGTGGCAAGTTTGGCGGGAATCGCCTTTCTGGTGGCCTTTCTTCCCTATCAGAGCGCCATGGCCCGCCTTTTCTCGACAGTCCGCTTTGCCATTGCCAGCCTGACCGACGCCCGACTGCGATATCTGAGTGAAATAATTTCCGGCATCCGTGTCATCAAAATGTACGCTTGGGAGCGCTCATTTGCAGTACGAATTGCCAAAACGAGGGCAAAAGAAGTGGCCCAGGTAGCAAAGGCTTGTTATCTGCAGGCGGTCAACAGCAGCACCTACTTTATCGCCTCTAAGTTGGTGCTCTTTATAATCCTACTGATGTACGTGCTGCTATCGGGCAATCGGCTAAATGCAGAGGCCGTCTTTGCTTGTATGTCACTGCTCAATGCAGTTCAGGTCTCCATGACCAAGTACTTTCCAAAGGCGATTGGATTGGGTGCAGAAGTGCGAATCACCTGTAAGCGAATTGAGGTAGGGAATACTGTTTGACGTTTTGTAAAGTAAGAGTCTAAATTTTACCCATTTTTTCTAGAAATTTCTTCTTCTCGAAGAGACAACCTCAGACTGGGAAAGTTCGTTAAAGAAGGAAAAAACGAGTGCTAAACAAAACTGCTACAAACTGCCGAAACCGAAATCGCCGATTGTCAACGAGCCTAGCTTGACCATTGAGCACATAACTGCCCGGTGGAATGCGGTAAATGGTTTTTCTTTTTCAAAACAATCATTTTACGAACTTTTTTACAGGACCCTCAATCCCAGCAAACACTGTCAGACATATCAGTTGACCGCCTGGTCAGCGGCGACCTTCTCGCCGTGGTCGGCAGCGTCGGCTCAGGGAAAAGTTCCCTTCTGATGACACTACTAAAGGAGTTACCTTTGCAGTCGGGAACCATCAGCGTAGAAGGGTCGTTGGCCTACGCCAGCCAGGAGGCCTGGTCTTTCAACGACAGCATCCGCAATAACATTCTTTTTGGTGCACCCTACGAACCAGAGCGATATCGACGGGTGATTGAGGTGTGTGCCTTGAAACGAGATTTGCAACTGCTGCCGCACTCTGATCAGACACTGGTCGGTGAGAAAGGCGTCCAACTTTCTGGAGGGCAGAAGGCTAGGGTTAACCTCGCAAGGTAAGGGAAACCAAAAACTTTAAAAACTTTTAGCTTATTTCCTTACTATTCTAGAGCCGTTTACCGAGACGCCGACATTCTCCTGCTCGATGACCCGCTCTCGGCAGTGGACGCCACCGTGGCGGAGCACATTTTTGAGCAGTGCATTGTCGGCTACTTGGCCAACAAGATCCGCATCCTCGTCACGCATCAGCTGCAGTTTGTGGAGAAGGCCACCAAGATCCTGGTGCTCAAGGAGGGCAGCATTCTCGCCTACGGTACCTGGACGGAGCTTCAGCAGCAAGGCGTCGATTTTATGAGCATTCTAGAAAAAGAAAATGAAAAGGCAAAAAAGAAGGAAAAGGAAAATTCAGAAAACGACACCAAAAGCCTTCACTCTGATACTTCATCTCTTTCCTCTTCTACTTCATCAGTGTACAGCACCTTTCAAAGCATCACAGATAGCGTCAAAAGAAAAGGAAGCAGCTCCTCTTCCTCAATCACCTCGTCCAATCTCAGTTCGTCCCAACTTTCACTAAACCTTCTCAACCAGGAAGTGGTCAAGGTAAAAGAGGAACTGGCCCAGGTGGGCTCACTCGACGCAGCCGTCTACGGAAAGTACATTCGCGCCAGCGGGGCGCCCCTTCTCTGGATCACCATGATCACCTTCACCCTGCTCTCACAGTCGCTTTTTCACGGCACCGACATCTTTCTCACGTACTGGACAACGAAAAATCAAGAGGAGGAAAAAGTGCCAGAAAGTGGCAACAATACCACTAAGCTATTTGATGATATCGACGAACAACAGCGAGACATCTTCATCTACAGCGGCCTGATTGTCGCCCTCTTTGCCAGCACTATAGTGCGCAGCTTCAGCTTCTTTGCTATTTGTAATCGGGCCTCGGTAAGGCTGCACAATGACACTTTTGCACGGCTGCTTCGCGCTCCGGTCGCCTTCTACGATTCAGTGCCTGCTGGAAGGATTTTAAATCGCCTAGCTAAGGATCTAGGCATCACCGATGAAACGCTCCCTCTGACAGCATTTGATTTGAATTTGGTAAGCAGAAAAATGTTTTAATTTTATTGTTTTTTATAAGCTTTTTATCACCACCAGATTCTGGGCAATGCCATCGGCGTCATTGTCACTGTCAGTCTCGTAAACTGGTACCTGGTTTTGCCGGCAGTGGCCATCTTTGCCATCGTTGTTTTTCTTCGTGCGATGTACATTGTTTCGGCGAGGGACATCAAACGCATTGAAGGCCTCAGTAAGAACTTATGCTTTAATTTGTTTTAATTGACCAATGACTTACTTTTTCCCAACCTTTGTCCACAGCCCGATCTCCCATTTACAATCACGTCAACATTACAATCAGCGGCTTGGCTAGCATTCGAGCCTATGGGGCCCAGGAAGCCTTTGAGCGTCAATTCCACCGGTACCTGGACGACCACAGCGGCATCTGGTACCACTACCTCAGTTTTAGCAAGTTTATCGGCATCATCATCGACTGGATTGTCGTCCTTTACATTGCCAGCATCACCCTCTCGGTGATGCTGACGCCGGAGCTGGCTGGTGGCTACGCCGGTCTGGCCATCAGTAGTGGACTTCTATTAAGTGGTATAACTCAGTTCGGTGTTAGGTGAGGACATAATTTAGACTGCTTTTTGAATTTTACGTTTATTCCCTCTTTTTTCTGTGATTTTTTTAGGCAATCAACCGAATTTGAGACGCAAATGGTTTCAGTCGAGCGTATTCTTGATTATCAGGTGTTGGAGGTGGAAGCACCCGAAGAGACCTCTTCTGAAGTGGTCAAGTTGCCCAGTGACTGGCCATCAGAGGGCAGGATTGAGTTTGACCGCCTCTCACTGGAATACGTGCCCGGGGAGCCGGTGCTGAAAACAGTCTCTTTTCAGGTGACCGGCGGAAGCAAGGTGGGTGTCGTCGGGAGGACAGGTGCTGGAAAGAGCAGTTTAGTGGCTGCTCTATTTCGCCTGACTGAGCCCATTGGAGGGCAAATCCGCCTAGACGGCATTGAGACGACCAAAGTTGGGCTGACTGATCTGCGAAAGCGCATCAGCATCATTCCCCAAGATCCGGTCATCTTCAGCGGCTCAGTTCGCTACAATCTTGATCCTTTTGATGAATTTACCGATGATCAGCTGTGGGCTGCTTTGGAGGAGGTGCAGCTGAAGAAGACAGTGACTGGGTACAAGGCAGGCCTGGAGGAGGCGCTTTCTGATGGCGGTGGAAATCTGTCTTGTGGAGAACGTCAGCTGCTCTGCCTGGCTAGGGCTCTGCTTCGCCAGAACAAGGTCCTGGTCCTCGACGAGGCGACTGCAGGTGAGTGAAATGATAACTGCTTTTTAGTTTGAGGATAATCACTTCGCCTTCTTTTGCAGCCGTTGACCACGAGACAGACGCGCTCATTCAGCGGACGATTCGCCGATCTCAGTTTGCCAACTGTACGCTGATTACCATTGCCCATCGTCTCAATACCATTATTGACTGTGATCGAGTTTTGGTGCTTGATGGTGGAGAGGTGCTTGAGTACGATGTCCCGCTAAAGCTGCTAGACCAGAAAGGCGCTTTCTACCAAATGTGCAAAAAGACTGGCCCTAGCATGTACGCCCACCTTTATGCGGCTGCTAAAGAGGCGTCAAGTGGAAAGCTGTAATAAAAAGATAATTTGTTTTTTTTTGTTGATCAAACTTCGCTAAACAAAAACATGCAAATTGAGTGCACTGCGCAAACACCGACTAGAGTGCTCTTTTAAAAACGCACACTGGTCACGGTTATCACCTTCAATCAATCTGCAATTATTTTATCAGTCAATTCCTCTTGAGATTTGGCTTTAAGAAGACACTGAGAGACAGTCACTGACACTGTATGTTTTGCACCCAATAATTGTGCCTCTTTGTTTGCACCACAAGCGTAAACAGCCGCACCAGCAGTGCAGTCTCTACTTACTTTGTTGCAAAGGATGGCTAGTCTTTCTCAGTGTCTACATCAACACAGAAAGTACAGCTCAAATCAACCAAAAAAAGTTTGTGATCATCCCCGCTGAAGATGAAGCTCGCCTCTGCCAAACTGCTGATCATCGTCGTGGAGGTGACCCTGCTGGTGATCGTCCTCAGCATCCTCGCCGTCCAAGAGCTGACCACCTCGGTGCACTACGCGCCCATTGTTCACCTGGAAGAGGGTGCCATTCGGGGGATCACAATCGAAGTGGAACAGCTGCCCCGACACATCAAAGTTCACTTCTACCAGGGCATTCGCTATGGGCGGGCAGAACGCTTTCGAAAACCTTTTCCCGCTGAGGCCTGGCCGGGCATCTACCAGGCGACCACTCCTCAGGCCACCTGCCCCTTTAATGGCCTGGACAATCCGGCAAAACGGTACACAACGACGACCTACAGCGAAGACTGCCTCTTCCTCAATGTCTGGCGACCACTGTACGAGCACCGAGATGGCGTGACCGGGCGGCCGATTCCTTTTCCGGTGATGGTGTACATCTTTGGGGGTGGTTTCACCGGCGGCAGCATTTTCAAATTTACCCACGACGGGCGGTACATTGCCGGCAGAGGAGATGTCATCGTTGTGGCCATGAACTATCGACTTTCAAGTTTCGGCTTTCTCTATAGTGGCACTGGGGAGGCGGCTCCGGGCAATGTCGCCTTTCACGATCAAATACTGGCACTGCAGTGGGTGCAACGGAATATTGCCCGTTTCGGTGGTGACCCCACTCGGGTGACTATCTTTGGGAACTCTGCCGGCTCGACAGCAGTCGGTGCACTACTACTTTCACCACTCACCAAAGGCCTCTTCCGCCGAGCTATTCTTCAGTCTGGTGTGCCCACCTCGCTGATGAATCGCAGTGAAGCTCTGGAAGCGACGCGGAAACTTGCCCAGGCGGCTCGATGTCCCGTTGATAATGGAATTCCAATGAGCACCACATTGACCTGTCTCAAATTGGTGCGCATCGAGAAGCTGCTGAATGCCAGCCGAGAGATTGGCGAACTCAATAAACCAATGTTCGGCGACGAGGTGATGCCCGTGGAGGCGGTTACTGCGCTCAACAATGGCCAGTTTAACTCGGCAAATATTGACCTGATGTACGGCGTGGCCAAAGACGAGGGCCCTTCATTTGCGGAGGATTTCATGCCGCCGCTCCCAAAAAAGATCACTGTGGACAGTGTACGGGAGAGTATAGCAGCACTCTTCAAGGACATCGGCGTCAGCTACTATCAAGAGGTGGCCGACTACTACTCGGCAAATCTGAGCAGTAGTAGACTGCTGGAGACCAACTTTAGTCAGGATGATCTGAGGTAAGAAGTCTTTAGATCTAACCTTATTGTTCTAAACTTTTTTTCTAAACTTTTTCTTTTTTTTTCTTGCCCAGAAACCTCATCGGCTCCGCCTACGGCGACTACTTTATGACCTGTCCGGTGGTCCTTTTTGGGCAAACCTTTGCCAAGAAGGCCACCACTCCCACCACTAACCGCTACTACGCCTGGCGACTGATGAAGCGTGCCGGCGTCCACGTGATGGGCATCTGCTCTGAGCCGTGGATGGGCGTCTGCCACGCCGATGAGCTTTTCTACCTCTTCTCCATTCCCGACCAGCGGACGGCGGAGGAACGGAGGCTCAGTCGGGACATGATCAGAGCGTGGACCAGCTTTGCGAGGAGTGGCCAACCGGGGGTGATTGGGCCGAAGGCTGTTCAGTGGACGGAGGCATTTGATCGCAATGACACCAGCAGTTTCACCACCAGGCACATGGCCCTCGATCCGCGCAACTACAGCATGATTGAGGGCTTCTGGAAGACCACCTGCGACAACTTTTGGAGGCAAAGGATTTTTGTGTAGTAGGGTAGTCATACTTTCAGTGTACAGCATTATTTGTAGTTGTTAACCTTATTTTTAAGCTCCTTTTCTCAATACAATTTTAAGCGTTCTTCCAGTGTGACATGCACTAACATGTTGTCCCACTTCTCTTGCTGACCTTTTTGGACAGTACTGTTTTCGGCTGTACCTGGAAGTGTGTCCTCAATAGAGTAGTGCTACCCTTGGTAGTGGTACTTCCGCCCTTATCACCGTACAGCAGCAGCCAGTGGAAAAACCACTCGTGGGGTATAAAACGCTTTTCTACAAACGCTCTCACTTCGCAGAACAGCAAGATGCGAATGCAGATGCAGCAATCTCCAGCAACTATTATCTTCCTAGTGATCATCTTTCAGTCACTTTTAGTGACTGATGCCATCTACTACGCCCCGGTGGTTCGGGTGAGGAGTGGCCGGGTGCGGGGGGAGGTGCACACCATTCCCTACAGTACGCCCGTCTATGCATACAAGGGCATTCCATATGGTAAGAAAGGGAGAGAGGGCAAAAAAATCCTCAAACTGTACAACATTGAATCCTTTTTCTTCCAGGCCAGGCAAAACGCTTCGAGAAGGCCATCTGGCCAAAACCCTGGGCCGGCGTACTAAACGGCACCCACTTCCGCGACGCCTGTCCCCAGCCAGATCTTCAGCCAACCGAAAATGGGGTGACGCCCTTCGGTCTGCCTGTGAACGCCACCACCACGACAATGAGCGAGGACTGCCTCTTTCTGTCGGTGTACCGCCCTCGACCGAACTTCGTCCACGACGTCATGCTCGGCGGCATGATCATTCCCATGCGCAAGGTGATGGTCTACTTTGTGGGTGGTGGGGGCAGTGGAAGCACCAGCGACCCCCGCGGAACCATCTTCTCTCAGCTGGCCGACGCCAGTCATCTGTCCAGTCGAGGAGATGTGGTCGTGGTGACGGTACAATCTCGAGTCGGCCCCTTCGGGTACCTGTACGGCGGAACGAAGGAGGCACCAGGGAATGTAGGGCTGCACGACCAGATCCTGGCGCTCCGCTGGATCTGGTACAACATCGGCACCTTCAGCGGCGACCGGACGCAGGTAACCATCTTCGGGCAGGGAGGCGGGGCGGTCAGCGTGGGCGCGATGATCCTCTCACCGCTCAACTGGCGCCTTTTCCGTCGGGCGATCCTCCAGTCGGGCAGTCCGCTGTCGCCGGTCACCGGGCCGACTAGTAAAAAGCAGGCGCTGAAAAGGACGATGGAGTTGGCGGCCAAGCTGGACTGTACGTCCACTAAAGGTGGGGAAAAGAAGGGAGGAGGAGTTTCCACGAAGAACATCGAGGTGACGCTGGAGTGTCTGCGCTCAAAGACCGTCCAGGAGATTGTGGACGCCAGCAAAGTGGAGGGCTTCAGCAGCGGTCACTCCCTCTTCCGGCCCATCTACGGTGATGATCTGCTGCCGGGGAAGCCCAGCAAGGTCCTCACAGAGGGCAAGTTCAACCTCGGCTTCGACCTGCTCTACGGGACGGTCAAGGACGAGGGAGCGGACTTTGCCGCCGCCTTTGTTCCTGCTGGCGCTGATTCGGCCAATCCACTGACGGTGGAGTCGGTGAAGGAGACACTGAAGTGGATGATGGTCTTCTACGGACAGAGCTACGGCGAGGAGGTGGCCGAGTTTTACACCAGTGAGAGCTTTCTCAATGAGAGCTCCACCAGAGAGGATATGAGGTAATTTTCACCATTTGGAAAAGAGGTTGAAGTCTTGAAAAGTTCTTATCATCATCAATTGTTCATCCTTAGGAGGGTGATTGCCAGCGCGTGGGCCGATTTTTCCATAGTCTGTCCGACGATTCTCTTCGCAGAGGCGTACGCGAAAAAGTCGCCTCGCCACTACTACTACGCCTACCGACTTGATCAGCCGTTTTCGTATCCGTTATCAGCCAGCAGCAGCAATGGATCATCATCCTCAGGACTGGACTACAGGGACGTCGACAGCTCGGCAGTGCACCACGGCTCCGATGTGATGTACCTCTTTGCGGGGCCCACCGACAAGCGCTTCACGCAGGCCAATCTGAAGCTGAGCAAGGACATGCACTACGCGTGGACCAGTTTCGCGAAGAACGGCTGGGTCCGGGGCTGGTACGGCAAGATCGCCTGGGCGAAGGCCTTCGAGAAGCCACTGGAGCCGGAGACGAAGGTGATCTCACTGAACGCGGAGGACTACCGCATGATGCCGGCCAGCCTGTACGGCGACACCTGCAGAGGATTCTGGGCGCGGAAGTTGATGCCAGAGGCCAACGTGGTAGAGGAGGACGAAGGTGATGAGAAGGAGGTGTAACTTTTCCCGCTTCTGTACGAAGCAATTTTTTTCTGTTTTGAATAAAGAACATTTCAAGTTCAAGACTTGTCACAAAAAAAACTTGACGTGGCGACAGCTGTTGGCGGTCACCCGGAGCATTCTGTTGGCTTCACTGCAGCAGCTGCTCTTCATCTGTCAATGTCAACAACAGAAGAACACAGAAGCCGCGCTGAAGCCTTTTGTCTTTTCCGCCACTCTCCTTTCTGGTTGAGGCAACAGGTTTGTTTGTGGTGGGTTTTCTGGTGTGTGTGTGTTGAGCAATGTACGACGGTTGTGCGACGGATTGCTAACGATCACGCACACTGTTTTGTTGTGTCCTCACTTTCTCTCTCACGTTGTCACCAGGGCGATCAGTGGGCCAGTAGTAGAAGTAGCAGAGTTGGGTTGGCGGCAATCGGCAGAGCACATTAGCACAACAACGGCCACCGATCAGCAGCCACCGATTATCACCGGTTCAACCGTTGCTGCTGATGGTGCTGTTTGCAGAACAATAACCCCTCTTCTTTTTCTGATTGCCAATCTCATCGGCCAATCGTTCTCGCCACGAGTGTCATCATCATCACCATCAGTGACTTTGATCTTCATCGCCATCACCTGCCTGCCCAGCAACACCACCACCAAAAAGGGAAAAAACTGAGGGTGTTTGTTATGCAATGCGTTTGCTGTACTTTTCCACCACCAGCACCGTACATTGCCGTCACCATCACCACCTTTAATAGCTGTCAATACTGCCGAATCACCACTGTCAATGATCAGCACCTCTCATTCAACGCTCATCACATCACCTGAAATGATGGTGTCCTTACCTGGATGAGTCGGCAGAACTGACACCGCTGTCGTTATTGTTGTTGATCACTACTCTGCACTCACCGATTAGTATTCCCCATCAGTATTCATCACTGTCATCACTATCATCAAGTGCATCACCAGCTTCTCTTTCTCTCTATTTCATTCATCTTTATCGCCATGAATGACAGCACTGAGAATATAATCAACGAAGAGGAGGAGATGGATTCTGCCGATCCACGATCTTCAGGAGAAGGAGGAAGAGGAGACAACGCCTCCAGCAGCTCGAGCACCTCTACCATCGTTGACCACCCACTGAAGGAGACACCAACAGCACCAGCATCAACAGTTCAACAAGAAACAGGCAAGCCCCAAGGTGCTGCTCCTCAGAAACCGCAACAACAACCTTCATCAAAGCAGTCTAAAGTAGGCCCAGAGTCAATTGGCGGATCGACCACCACACTGCCCGGTCGCAAGGACTCAAGCAAATCAAAGACAACAGCACTGTCTGTGGCAAGTTCAAGCAATGCTGCCGGTCCTGGCACCGCCGCCAGCTTTCGGACCATTCGCTCGGTGGCCAGTCGACTGAAGATTGCCAATCAACTGTCGGCGGCGAAGAGAGCCTCAGAAAGGGATGACACCGTCTCCATCTCTGCGAGCACCGCCACTCTGGTGGCCATTCCGCCCGACTCGGCGCCGCCCACCGGTTCTATCTTCGGCTCTCGACCTGACTTTCGGGCACTGCCTGGGATGGGCGGTGGTGGCGGTGGCGGAAAGACCAGTGCTCGCATCAACACGGCACAGCAGCAACAGCTGCAGCAGAAGCAGCAGCAGCCGCCACTGCCCTCATCGCTGCTCACCAGTGATCCAATTCCGCAGCCTCGATGTGAGGCACCACCGCCTCGACGCCTCTTCTCCGAGCTCTTTACCGCCTCGAATACGGAGCTGCAGCAAGGGAAGAACTGCGAGGGCATCATCAGCGGCGGTGATCTCATCTTCGACAATGACTTCAAGTCAAAGGTGAGCAGTGCTCTTTTGACCTTCTTTTTCTTAACTTCTTTTTCTCCTCACTTAGACCATCACCCGTCCCTACATCACGGTGATGCCCGACGTGGACGTGCGCGACATTACTGAGGTGATGCTCACCGAGTGGGCCCTTCCCCTTCCTCGCATCGCCGTCTTTATGCTGGGCTCAGTGGGCGAGCTGAGCAGCTGGCACAACGCCCGTCAGCTGACCGCCTTCAAGCGAGGGCTGATGAAGGCGGCGAACACTACCACAATGTGGGTCGTTACCAATGGCCTGGACACGGGCGTGGGCAAGCTGATTGGCGAGGCGATTGACCGCGAGCAGAAGGAGCGCAGCACCTTTCGATACTACGAGAACAAAAGCAGTGGTTTAGGTGGTAATGGTGGTCGCAGTGCCGGCGGCCCATTTCACGTCGTCGGCATTGCCAATGACCACAGTCTCGCCTATCCGCAGCAGTTCTTTGGCAAGGTAAGTTGATTTTTGGTTTTAAATGATTTTAACCCCATCTTTCACCCATTGCAGAGCATCACCCTCGGCAGCACCGGCCCCCTGCCCAGCGAGCACCGTTACGAACTGAATCAGCAGCACTCGCACTTTGTCATCCTCAACTGCGCCAACTCGAGCGGCGACAGCGCCCACAATCAGCTGCTGATCAACCTCATTGACTACCTGACGAAGAGTGCACTGCGCTCACCTTCGGAGGACGACGACCTGGAGGACCACAGCAGTGTGCCCTGCTTTGACGCCGGCAATGCCCGCTACTCCAGCTATGGCGATGCTCACGGGGATGTAGTTGCTGGGGCTTCAAGTGCCACTCAGCCGGCAGCAGCAGCACATCATCCGGTGCCGATGCCGACACTAGGCAGCAGCGGCCAGATGAACCTCGAGCAGCAGCTGGCGGCGGCTGTGGTGGTGGACGACGACACCACCGACTACCACCTCACCACGCCGGACAGCTCGGGGGCGCCCTTTGCGACGCCTGCAGCCGCCCCAGTGCCACTACTACCGCCACTACAACAAGAAACGACCTCGCATTTGTCTCGGCAGATCTCGCAGGCGACGCTCACCGCCGCGGAGTTTGTCAACACACCGCCTCCCCTAATGAAAAAGCCCTCTTTTGTGGCGGAAAGCAAGCCCTCTGAGCCATCGACCATCATCGAGCACAATCCCATTCCCGGGGTGGATGACAACCACCAACGCCACCCCACTTCAATAGCAGCAGCTGCAGCTGGCGTCTCCCCATCAGCGACCGTCGACTCTCCGGGCACTCCTCACCACCCCAAGTCGCCCTCTCCGGATGACCCCCTGGAGGGTGGCCACTCGTGTCGCCACCAGCGAACCACTACCTCGCTGCTTAACTCGACCATCATCCCCGTGGTGTGTCTGGTGGTGCAGGGCGGCTACGAGACGGCGAAGCTGGTGCTGGACAACCTCCGCCGGCGCAATCCGGTGATTGTGCTGCGCGGCAGCGGCGGCTTTGCCGACCTCCTCAGCTACGCCTACCTCGAGATGGCCAATCGATGTCGAATGGGCGGCGGGGGAGGTATCGGAGGTGGCGGTGCTGGGTGGAGTGGCACCGGTGGAGCCGTGGGCGCCAACCTCTACGCCGGCTGGGACGCCGAGTTTGTTGAGCACAGTCTGAAGCCACTGCTAGCGGGGAAGATTGTCAAGCGCTTTCCGGGCTTTCGGGCAAACGCCCTCGCCCGCAACCTCTTTCGCGACCGCATCATCGAGTGCGTCCGCGAGTCTGGCTCCCCCAAGGGACGCGTCTTCCTCACCGTCCTCAACATGCACAACTCGAGCTGCAATCTGGAGAGCCTTCCGGAGCACATTCTCCTGGCGCTCTTCAAGTCGCAGTCGAGGCGAGACATTGCCGGCGGCGGCGGCATTCCTGCCCCCTACTCACTGGCCCATCAGCAGCAGCTGGAGGCGAACATCATCCGCAAGGACCTCTACCTGACGCTCGACTGGAACTGCTCGCACGTCGCTCTCGATGAGGTCCTCCGCCGCAACCCCTCCTACAACCTGCAGACGGAAAAAACCATCTTTGAAATTGCCCTCGCCCGGGAGGGTCGCGAGGACTTTATCGACCTTTTCCTTTCGCACGGCTTTCGCATCCACAAGTACCTGACGCCGTTTCGCCTTAAACGCCTTCTCCGCTTCACTCTCTCCGAGTCTGACTTCTTTCGCACTGTCTGCATGGAGAACATTCTCGGAGTGGCTGTGTGGTCGCTCAACTTTGAGGAGCTCCTAGAGCGGCTGTCGATGAATGTGAGCGAGTGCCCCGACGCCGACGCCTTCCTCTCCACGGAGTTCAACCAGCTGATTTACGTGTGCACCTCGTTGCGACACTTTGTCAACGTGGAGCACCTCTACCTGAACATCATGGGCCTCTACCAGGTGGACGTGGAGAGCACCGAGCGGAAGGCGCTGGCCACGCTCGCTCTCTGGGCGGTCTTCAATCAGAAGTTCAAGCTGGCGGCCATTCTCTGGAAGCACTCTGACCAACCGGTCCACCTGGGGCTGATCCTCTCGATGGCCCTCGACCGGCTGATGTGGTTCGTGCAGGAGCAGTCGGCGAAGGACGAGCTGAAGGAGCGGTCGCGGGTGTTCAGCCAGGCGGCGGTGGGCGTCCTCGACAGCTGCTACCGAACCGATGAGAAGCGGGCCTTTGAGCTGCTGAGCGCCGGCAACTCTGACTGGGACCAAAAGACGGCGGTGGACATTGCGGCCAACGCTCGCGACCGGACCTTCATCGCCCACCCCTGCTGTCAGAAGTGGCTCACGAAGACCTTCAACGGGGCGATCAGGGTGAGGGAGCTCACCTGGGGCCTCTTTACGCTGTCCCCCCAGGCGAAGGTCATCCTCTCCGCCTTTCTCATCTTTCCAATGTACATTTGGATTCGATTTGTCGACAGCGGTGTTGGCGGTGGTGTAGGAGGAAGTGGTGGAGGGCGGAAGAACTCTCGCAAGTCACTGGAGGAGGAGCTGCAGCAGATGTCCAATGGAGGAGGTGGCGGTGTCGATTCGGACGTGTCTGACAATGAGGCGGACAAGCAGGTGCCGGAGAGAATTAAGCTGCTGGAGATGAATAAGATGAAGAAGGCTGCAGCAGCTGCTGGTGGTGGTGGTGGCGGTGGTGATGGACACCTTCATGGTAGTCAGCAGAACAAGACGCCGGACGCCACCTTTCGTCAGCGGAACATCTTTCTGGTGAAGCAGCCGCCTCTGCTGAAGATGATCTACCTGATGTGGAACTCGCCCATCACCAAGTTTTGGACCTTTCAGATCTTTTACATTCTCTTTCTCGGTAAATGAAGTGTTTTGTAGTGAACTTTTCTTTTATAAATGTAAACTTTTTTTCAGCTCTGTACAGCCTCGCGGTGATCTGGCCCGGTTGTGGCCTTTGGTGGCTCGACACTACCGTTTGTCTGTGGATGTGTAAGTGTTTGAGTTGACTGCTTTTCATAGCTTTTAAATCGATCTAATCCCTTCTTTTTCAGTCCTGATGTTGGTAGAGCACATTCGTCGTACCACCAAACTCTTTCACCGGTATTCAAGTGTTCCGATGCTTTTTCGTTTTGTGGAAATCTTCTGCCTGGTCATGCTAGTCTCCTTCTACCTTCTCGGTCGAGTGCTGACCATCCACGGCCGCTCCTTTTCTAACCTTTTTGACCCGTACACTATGAAGATTATTCTGTGCATGGGCCTGCTCTATTTCTATTACCGCCTCTTTGCCATCCACTTGCCCATCTCGCCGACGCTCGGTCCCCTTCTCTACCGCTTCAAGCTGATGATCAGCGTCGACTTTATTCACTTTATGCGCATGGCGCTCATTCTGCTGATCAGCGGTGGCATCGTCATCCAAACCATCCTCTACCCGAACACCGAACTCAGTATGGACCTCTTTCACACTGCCTTCCACCGGTCGGCCATTTCGCTCTTTCTGACGCCGGTGGATGAGCTTACGGGTAAAAAAGAGTTACAAAGTGAGTTGATGACAAATCTAATACCAATCCTTATTTGCAGTCAAGTGCAATCGAAGTCGGCTGTATCCGCCGACCAATCCGAGCACCACCAGCACTATCACCATTGCCGGCAACCTGACCGCCTTCGACCCTGCCGGAAACCTCTCCTCTGTTCTTCAACTCACCCCCGAACGCAAGTTTATCTTTCCCATCCGTCCTGACCAATGTCCTGCCCGGCCGACGTCGATGGCCGAGTCCTGCCCCAGAACGGGTTTTTGGGCGTACTTTTTCACCTTTCAGTTTCTCATCAGCCTCAAGTTGATTCTACTGACGCTGCTGTACGCCCTCTTTGCCAGCACCGCTTCTCGGCTGCAGTCTGACACGGACAACATTTGGAAGTTTCAGCGGTACACGCTGGTGATTGACTTCTACAATCGAGGACCGCTCTGTGCACCGCTCAGTCTGGTGGGCTACGCCTACGAGATTGCCCGCTACCTCTACCGAAAGGTCGCCTGTCGCTGTGTTCGCTGTGGGCGACCGGTGGGCGATCATGTCGACAGTAAAGTGATATCAGTGGGAGGGGCTGGAGGAGGTGCAGGAGGTGCTGGTGGCGGAGGAGTGGGCGCCGGTGTCGGTACTGTTGGCGGCGCCGGAGCCGACGTCTGTGAAAGCTCTCCCGGCGACCGCCTCTCCACGGAGGACTACAACTACTGGCGGCACCTGGCGAAGACCTACTACGACAGTCAGCTGAGTGGGCGGGCGGAGGAGAGGGGCGTGGAGCAGATGGTGCGAAGACAAGCGGAGACGCAGCAGCTGGTCGTCGAGGAGATTGAACACAGTAAACATGTGATCAGGGGTGTCAAAGTAAGTCAGCGAGGTTTTTTTTATTCAAAACTAATTCTTTTCCTTTTCACTTCAGACGAAGATCACCGAAATGGAGCGCCTAATGTTCCAGACGCAGATTCTCCTGGAGAACATTCAACACCAGTGCACGGTCAACAGCCGAGGGGGAGGGACCATTTCGGGAATGGGCATCAATGGTGGGCTTGTTCCCGCGACGACCACTGCTGCCTCTGCCGCCACCTCGGTCGCTGCGGGCACCACCACCACCGTCGGCTCCAGCTCCAGCTCCGACCTGACCTCCACCCTGCAGCCGCTGTCCTCCAGTACGGGCATCCACTACCTGTCCCGTCACTCGCCGTACGTTGGCACCCGCATCCAGCGCTTTCCCCTGGCCGACCGGTACGTCAGCTGGGACGTCAGCTGGATCAACTACGACCCGGTCATCTACAGCCGCAGGAGGGAGGACTTTCCCGCCTTCAGCGGCCTGGCGCCCTTCGTCGACGAGGACCTGCTGGCGATGAAGGAGAAGCAGAACTCGCTCATTGGCGGCGACTCTACCAGCAGCTCGGCGACGCGGGCCTCCATTCACCTGCCCGTCTTCAACTGGAACGCCGTCTGGGTGAACCCGGCGGGACTGGCCTATGACCGGCGGTCATGGCTGAAGGCTGATGGAGGAGGCAGTGGGGGACTGTTCATTGCATCACTCGATGGTGGTGATGGAGTAGGTGGTGATGGTGGTGCTGCTGCCTCAGTTCATACTCGAATTATCTACAAACTGGAGGATGGCATCCCACTGAATCCCTTTGGTCGGACGGGTCTGCGCGGCAAGGGCAATCTGCCCCGCTGGGGACCGAATCACTACGTCATGCTCATTCTCACCCGAAGTCGAACTGGCGGAAGTTCTTCTGCTCCGCTGCTGGAGTTTGCACTCGAACTCAAATCCAACGTTCTCTCTCTGCCTATGGTAATTATTGTGTTTGGTTGTGTTGTTGATTACTTGTCTAATATCTGAACTTGTTTACAGCGTTTCGTCAGCGATGACAATCCGTTCAGTGAGATTCGCCAGCTGCTTTCACCTCAGCAGCATCAGCAATCGCATCAGCATCAGCTGCCATCGTGGACCAGTGAACAGGAGCTCTTTGAGTACTTTCAGTCAAAGATTGAAGAGGCTCGTTCCGGAGCAGCATCTCCGGGCACGCTTCCTTCTGCCGCCGCTGCCACCATTCGCACCGAGTCAGCCGTCCACTACATGGACAGTCCGGACAACACTGACAACAGCTGGAAGGAGTTGCAGCTGTACCACATTCACTTCAACTGCACCTCACCCGCCGGCACTCAGCTCACTGATGCTCTCCTTTCTGGTGGAGGCAGTGCTGTTTCTGGCGCTGCATCAGTGTCTTCTCCTGGTGCTGGCCAACAGCAATGGTCTTCCTCTCGGACCGGAAGCACCCTTCTCTGGCTCGTCTCCACCGAGGACCTTCTGGTGCGCATTCCCATGGAGCAGGTCTCATTTATGAACGCCATCATCAGGCGACTGCAGCCCGGTAAGTGAAGATTCTACTAAACACCCGGTAAAAAACGCCGATCCAAATACTCACACACCCATAACACCCACCCACTCATCACACTGAAGCTACTTAAACACGTCACACTGTGTTTCAACACGGAGTTTTACTTTCTTTATTTTATATAATCTTATCCTGTGTGTTAGTGAATTAGATTTTAGATAATTGATGAAATGTTGGTAGAAATACAAAATATGAATTTCTGGAAAACTACCTAATAAATGGAGACTTGATGATCACTTTTTTGCATCACCTGTGATTTAAGTCACCTCTCAATCTCTCTGGATTTTTCTTTCTCAACTGAGCATCACCTCATTTGATGCACTACCTTATCACACTACCTGGTGCAGCAACAGTTTTGGAAACGACAATCGCAGTAAATAAAAACCCCACTTAATTGAAAACAGACAATCTCAAGTTGAGGTTGAGTTTCAATTTGATGATAACAGCGCAGTGATGATGATACACCATTTTGACACCGTTCTGGCAAAGTACTGCAGTTAAACGGTGACTAAAAAAGTGCTGTTTGTGATTTATCGTAAGTAAGAGGTACTGTTTAATAAGTTGATTAGAAAGGCGACCGCTTGCCAACAGCAACTCTTGTCTGGAGTTTACCTGGAGTTTCTTAATTTAGGTGCTCGTTGAGTACAAAAGTCAAGGCAAGTGGGGGATGAGCAGCTGCGGTTTTCCACCTCAAATGAAGCAATTGTAATAGAATTGGACTTTTAGTATTAGTCTAACTTTAACTTTGTACAAAATTAAAGTGTTTTGAGTAAACACGAGAGCTTTTAACTTTTAAATTTAAAGTTGCACAGGTGTTTTAAGCAAACAGCTTTTTCAATAGCGCATAATCTTGAGTAACCCCCATTTAGATGAGTTTTAATATTTGTATTATTAGTTAGATAATCTCACAATAGTAGCCGTAATAGTTTTAATTGAAAGTATCAGTTTTTTAATTGACAATGAAAACCTACTTCATCGATTTATGCATAGGCGGCAATTGATTTTCATCAGGATTTCCGCCAAACCCACACATCGTTACCGGAACAGGTTACCTAAAACGTTAGAAACTGTTTTGCACTGTTTATATAAAGTCACCCCTTTTTCTGCTGGCACATTTACACAGTCATACTAAGTCAAACTTAGCCAAAATTTGATATTATTTTCAATCATGAAGTTCTTCAGCTGCCTAGCTCTGCTGGCCACTTTTGCTCTGGCCTCGGCGAACCACGAGATTCGCATTCACAACGCATGCAAACACCGAATTTGGCCGGGATTGCTGAACAACCCGGGCAAGGCACTGCCTGATGCTGGCGGATTTCCCCTGGATGCCGGACACACCCACGTCATTCACGTCAGGTTTGTAAAATTGTTTGCAAAATGGCTAAAACAATGAAAATGAGTTTTCAAATTTTTAACTTCATTTTTACTTTCAGCGATGGCTGGGCCGGTCGAGTCTGGGCACGAACTGGCTGCAATGGCGCTGGCCACTGTGAGACAGGAGACTGCGGTAAGATTCGACTTTTTAAGTTTAAAAATTTTTAAATCGTTCATTTTCTTTTTTTGCAGGCAACAAAATCCAATGCCACGGAGCAGGCGGCCGACCGCCGGTCTCTCTGGCCGAGTTCACCTTTGACGGCCACGGCGGCATGGACTACTACGACGTCTCTCTGGTCGATGGCTACAATCTGCCCATTCAGATCACCCCCATTGCCGGCACCTTCCACAAGGTGGGCAACTCCCACTACGATTGCAATGCTGCCGGTTGCCACGGCGACCTGAACGGCCACTGTCCGCATGAGCTGGCGCTGAAGGGCGCCGGCGGACACACCGTTGGATGCAAATCAGCATGCCTTGCCTTCAACACCGACGAGTACTGCTGCCGAGGAGCCCACAACAAGCCCGAGACGTGCAAGTCCCGAAACTGGAAGGTCAACTACCCGGCCATCTTCAAGAAGTCCTGCCCGGATGCCTACTCCTACGCTTACGACGATCACAGTTCCACCTTCACCTGCCACAGCAACGGTGCCCACAAGACGGGCTACGTTGTCAAGTTCTGCTAAATTGTTATTGTAAAATAGCTCATTGAGACTTTCTAATAAAATGGTCATATAAAAAACCTGTAATAGTTTGATCAGATCTGAAGGTGTTGGTCCGTTTGACAGTTGCAAGTTCAGTACAGTCTGATAATTGCAATCTTGTGAATGAGACCTCCTTGTTGGTAGTAAAAGATTGGTGTAATAGTAAAGTTTTAATTCAGTACTTGTGTAGTGAATGTATGGGTGACACAGAGTTCACCCATTGAGAGATTGATAGGCAAAACCGAGCGCAGTTCCAAGAACCAAGGTTTCCAATTTGCAAAATGGCAATCAGCACTTGTAAGTTCATTTGGGGTTTGCCTGGGTGGCTTATCAAAAAAAGAAGGCTAAATATGGAGTAAAGTGATTTTGATACTTTGGACAGGGGCGCTATCTGACAGTAAACACCAAATCGGCCTTGTTTTTGACGCTATTCTTTCAATAACACGTAATCTTAACTAATCCTCCTCACTCCAACAATTGTGATGCTTTATTTTTAATATTACTCACCTGGTAATCTTCCAGTAGTAGTGGTGGTGGTGTTGGCTTTAATTGAAAGTATCAGCCGATTGTTTGCAAAGTCTCTAAGAAGGGCACTACAATCAACTTCTTCACAAATATGGTGGAACTGATGGTGGGCAGCAACAACTGATGATGATGATTTCTATCAGGATTTCCGCCAAAAGCAAACACACTTACACACTGATGATACCCGTTAGCAGGTCACGTAAAAGCTGGGGAGATACTTCCATAGCCGAGATTTTCTCAACTCTTATATAAAGCGGTCCCTCTTCTACAGGTCTCTTCAATCCACTGTTGCCCACCCAACAAAGTTAGCACAATGAAGTTCTTCACCTGCCTAGCCCTGCTGGCCACCCTGGCCACGCTGGCCTCTGCGAACCACGAGATTCGCATCCACAACAACTGCCGCCACCCCATCTGGCCCGGTCTGCTGAACAACCCCGGCAAGCAGCTGCCTGAGGCGGGTGGATTCGAGCTGAACGCCGGAGCGACGCACGTCCTCCACGTCCCCGATGCCTGGGCCGGTCGAGTCTGGGCACGAACGGGCTGCAACGGCGCCGGCACCTGCGAGACCGGAGACTGCGGTAAGCAGATTAGCATTTCTGCTTTGGAGTTTCGTTTGATTTTAATTATAAACTTTTTTTTCTTTTTTACCAGGCAACAAGATCAAGTGCAGCGGAGCTGGCGGCCGACCCCCGGTCTCCCTGGCCGAGTTCACCATGGACGGCTGGCAGGGACAGGACTACTACGACGTCTCCCTCGTCGACGGCTACAATCTGCCCATTCAGATCAGCCCCATTGCCGGCTCGTTCAAGAAGGCAGGTGGCGGCAAGTACGACTGCAACCCAGCCGGTTGCCACTCCGACCTGAACGCCCACTGCCCACCGGAACTGGCCCAGAAGAGTGGAGGACATACCGTTGCCTGCTTTTCCGCCTGCATGAAGCTGAACACCGACGAGTACTGCTGCCGAGGCGCCCACAACAAGCCCGAGACGTGCAAGTCCCGCGACTGGAAGGTCAACTACCCGGCCATCTTCAAGCAGTCCTGCCCGGATGCCTACTCCTACGCCTACGATGATCACAGTTCCACCTTCACCTGCCACAGCAACGGTGCCCACAAGACTGGATACATTATCAAGTTCTGTTAAGATGTTGTTATTGGGAGTAAATCATTGAGACGTTTTAATAAAATGGTCATATAAAACATTTTTTGTTTATATTTTTTTGTCAGACATTACCCACTACTGAACTTAGCCTGTGTACAGCTCTAACTGTTTTGCTAGCTGATCATTTTGCTTACCTTGTTCTGCAACTCATTAGATATTAATTGCAGTTACTATGAAACACTTTTGCATCAAAATTGGCTTGAGGGAAGAGTGAGTCGAATTTGGCCTCCTAGGAGCGGTCATTTATTTTCTATAGAAATTTTCATTTTTAAAAACGCGTAGAGCATTGTATAAACTTAGTTTGTCATACCGAAAAAAAAACATTTGTTTTGACATAAGTACCCATAGCAACACATGTTAACAAGAACAGTCATTCATCGGATTTATGCAATTCACATCTGGCCGATAACAGTCTTTTTTAATACAGGTGAATTGACAGTAAAGTGTCACACTTTCACTGCCACCTGAAAAGTATTTATTTTCTAACAGCTGAATGAACTTTTCCTTTTAGAAATGTCTCATTAAGGCAACCCTCACTCGAACTTTTTAGTTTTTCATGTCTCTAATAATTTCCATTCAAAACACTCATTTTACATTTTTTTACAACCGTTTTTGCCTGGAGCACCTAAAATTTTGATTTTAGTCTTAAAATAATCTTAAAAACTTTATCTTGAATCGTATGGAAAGGTTTTAAAAAATATTGTTTTGGGATTTTTTAATGACCGATCAAAGTTGAAACACGCGTTTTTTGCAACTTCAACTCAATGAAAAATATAGTAAAAAACAATATTTTCTAAAACCTTTCCATACGATTCAAAATAAAGTCTTTAAAATTATTTTAAAATCAAAACCAGAATTTTAGGTGCTCCAGATCAAATCGGTTAACAAAAATGCAAAAAGTTGTTTTCATATGGAAACTATTAGAGACGTGTAAAACTAAAAAGTTTGAGTGACGGTTGCCTTAAGTTGTTTTAGTGTACCTCTATTGTCCTTCCATTAGTCACCCCAAAAACAATCACTCAAGTTAATTAAGTAAATTAACAAAACAAATTTTTATTTTTACCTACTCAGACTTAAAATGAACTTATCTGCCAACAAAAAATCCATTTTAATTGATAATCATTATTTGGATCTTGTGAATGACACAAAGTTGGCAGTAGTAAATGAGTAGTAAAGTTTTAGTTCAGTACTCCCTAAAGTATTGTGACACAGAGTCCACCCCAAATGGCGTGATCCATTGAGAAAATCGTTAGCAGTTAATTGATGAAATTAAAAGTTTGAGAGTAGACCCATTGAGAAATTGATAGCCAGAAGCGCAGTTCCAAGAACTGATTTCCAAAATTTGTAAAGTCGTTATCAGCACTTGTACGTTCACTCGGGGTTCGCCTAGGTGGCTTATCAAAAGGGAAAACTAATGTAGAGTGTAAAGTGCAAATAGGATTTGAATGACATTGAGAGCTGCTGATGATTGGATGTTTTGCTAGGATTAAAACTGAGAAGAAAAGATGCAACATAAAAAACCAGAATTCAAACAATTTTTTAACCGAGCTGAATTAAAAAACTGTTTAAGTAAGTAGTACTTAGAGCATAAAAATTTGTTTTGAATGCCAACCATTTGATTGACAAACAAATGTAACGCTGTAACCAAAATGTTTAATAAAGTTGAAAACAACTCAAGAGGTTTGCACTTATCCTTGTTCTGATCAGGAGAGGGAGATTTAACCCACTAATCTCACCTCAATCTCAAAGGCCTTTAGAGCAACTGCAACAGCAGCAACAGCAGCAACAACATCAGCAGCTCGCTCGTGATCTCCACTGCTGCTGTTGTTGGTGGTGATTAGGCAAGCTGCACTGCCACACAACCCTCATCCTCGGTTGAGTGTATATAAACTAGCAGTGGTATGACAGTCAAATCATCTTCTCTCTCAGTTCACTGGAGTTGACTGCTCAATCCAAAAAAATCATCATGAAGACCATCTTTGCCCTGATGGCGGTGCTGGCCGTGGCCGCTGCCGACCACGAGATGCGCATCTGGAACAACTGCCCCTTCACAGTGTGGCCCGGTCTGCTGAACAACCCCAACAAGGCCCTGCCGGAGGGTGGCGGATTCGCGCTGGAGAAGTACCACACGACGACCTTCAGAGTGCCCGACGGATGGGCAGGTCGAGTCTGGGCGCGAACCAACTGCAACGGAGCGGGCCACTGCGAGACCGGTGACTGCGGTAAGACAGCATAGCAAACAAATGATGAAAACAAGTTTTACCTTTTATTTATTTTTCCTCCAGGCAACAAGATCCAGTGCTCCGGCGCTGGTGGCGTTCCCCCGGTCTCCCTGGCCGAGTTCACCCTGGACGGCTGGCAGGGACAGGACTACTACGATGTTTCCCTCGTCGACGGCTACAACCTGCCGCTGGCCATCTTCCCCATTGACGGCACCTACAAGCGAGTGGGCGGCGGCAAGTACGACTGCAACAACGCCGGCTGCAAGGCCGACATTAACGCCCACTGCCCCAACGAGCTGGCGCAGAAGAACTCCGCCGGAGCGACAGTCGCTTGCCGCAGTGCCTGCATGCAGTTCAACACCGACGAGTACTGTTGCCGAGGAGCGCACAACAAGCCCGAGACTTGCAAGTCCCGCGACTGGAAGGTCAACTACCCAGCCATCTTCAAGCAGTCATGCCCGGACGCCTATTCCTACGCCTACGATGACACCAGTTCCACCTTCACCTGCCACAGCGCCGACGGTCGCAAGACTGGCTACGTCATCAAGGTCTGCCCTTAGAATACGGAACACTACCACCATACGAAATACACAACAACAACGACATTATTGACCATTTTAATCTGAGTCTCAATAAAAACAAAAACCAGCTACTTTTAGCCTCATCAACTGCTGCTGACTTTTTTTCTCTTGCAATACCGAAATGATTATAATGGTTATTGATCAATCTGTGGTTTTATTTTGAAAGTATTACTAATTACTGACACCGTAAAGAAGCTAAAAGTTTGAAATAGGCAATCACAATAAAAAATAAGTTAAAGTTGAAAAGGTTAAAACTTCATTTTACTGGGCGGCTGGCTTGAGAGTGGGAAAGTGGAAGTTCTTTGGGTTGTCAATAATAGAGAAAATTTCCTTTTCAAACTTATCAAAGTTTTCCTGGCTCAACTTTCCCTTCAGCACAAGCAAGTCCTTATGAATGGCGTCCTTGGCGGCCTGTTTTGCCTGTGGCGAGTTTATCTTTTCTAGTTCTTTTTCCAGCTTGTTGAGGAACGGCAGAATGGCTTTATGAATGTTCTTTTTAATGTCGGGCCGGTTACTACCGGGCTTGGCCTCAGTCTCAACGGACAGAGCAAAGACGAGAAAAACGGCAATGACGGCCACTAAAAAGGGTGAAGAAAAGGAGGTAAATTCACTGGACAACAAAAATATTGTTCATTAGACTTACACTTCATTATTAATTTTTAAATTTTTAAGTTTTTTTTGTAAAATCAATTTGAATATTAAAAAGATGATTTTTCATTGTCGTTCTACCAAGCTTATAAACCATTTTTTAAACTAAAAATTTTACAATTTTGCAATGCATGTTTAGTTGCATTTCTGGTATTGAAAAAATAGTAACTGTTGTTGTTTTTTGGTAAAAATAGTAAAATCAACGATGTGTTTGCTCAATATTTACAACATTTCATGTTTTTTTATAAAATTAAAAAACTAATCAATTCAATGCTAAATATGAAATTGCTAATTTTTAAAATTAGCAAAAAATTAAAACCATTAAAATGCATAAAGTTGCAAAATCATACGACAAATCAAGGTCACACAAATTATTTTTTGTTGTGGTCAACTTTATGCTTCATAATTGTATGTTTTATTATTTTTTAAAATAAACGTTAAGTTTTGTGTTTATTTATTTTAGTTTTTAGCAATTATTTACAAAATTATCAAGAAACATAAAAAATTGGTTTTTTTCTAAAAAGGTTTTAAAAATATTGATTTTAGCTTTACGACTATTTACTAACGATAAAGCCACCAAAAAGTTTTATTAAAAAATATGTTAATTTTAAACCGTATGTTTTTTAGTTTGCACTTATTCATTTGCTGTCAAAATAAATTTTACAACTTTAAAACTGAATCAAAAATTGTTTTTAGTGCTCATTTACCAACAATTGTCAAAAAAATTCAAAAACTGTTTGTATTTCACAAACTTAAAAACAAAATATTTTTTAAATAAAAAAATGCTTATTAAAAACTTTTTCAGACAAGCCACTAAACTTTTTAACCCCTTTGCCAGAAACGTTGCTTTTTACACCAACTATTTAACTTTTATACAAGAACTGCAAACGAACCCAAAATACATCGATTACTTTAAAGTTTTTCAATGGTCAATCCTTGTCAAATCATTGCACCTTTTTTATCTCTATTTTAACCCTTTTTTAACTCCCTTTGATCGACTAGTCCATTATGACATTGAAACCAATTTAATTGGAAGTTACAAGTTGAACAGCGATGGGGCGGTCATATTTTTTATGTTTTACGCGCTTAATCACTACTTTTACTCTAAACAACCTCCTTCGAAAAATAACGATCTTTTAAGAAAAATTCTAGTTGGTCAAGGAAGCTCGTTTTTTCTACTTCCGCCTGACTTAACTCAACTTTCCTACTCAGTTTTAGTTCAGCGTCAACTGCTGCTCTTCTTCAACGTTTGTCAAAGTTTTTTGTTGTTGTGTGAGCTTTTAGTACCAATTTCAGTTTTACTTCTTTTAATTCCACTGATATCCGATGAAACCTTTCTACAAGAAAGTTTGCTGATAAAGTGTTATCATCTTGTAATCTTCTTCATTTCAGTTTTTCTTTTTCAATCTAGCCTTTGTTTTTATGCGCATGCACTTAGCCGTCTTGTCTCAATTGGAGCAACTCAACTTGGCGTTTTAAAAATGAAATGCCGACAGATAAAAAACTTTTTAGAGTTAAACTCTACTGAGTTTGACCTTCAAAACCATTATTTTTTTTACTGGCGGGCAACTGTAGAGCTTTTCCGCCTTTTTGCTGAGTACAACTCTTTCTACGGACGCCTTTTCTTTGTGTACCTAGCCGCCAATTTGCCCACCAACGTCTACATTACTACTTTTCTCCTATTTGGAGACCTTCAGTGGCTCGGACGGATCTACGTAGCTGCATTTGCCAGCACGCAGATTTTCAGCTTTATCGCCGTACACTACTACTTTGTACAATTTTCTTACCATTTTCATGCGCCTTCCTTTGTTGTACAGCAATGTTTTCTGAAAATCAGCAACAAAAAAGAAGGCAAAAAACATGAAAGAAAGTCTAGTGATTTTCGAAAGCTATTGGCAATGTCCAACTCAATTGAGGCCATGTGTACTACGCGGCCGTACGGAATTACCTATCACCGATTTGGAAATTGTACCCTCCAAACCTTTGGAAAAGTAAGAATAACTTTTTTAAACAAATTTAAATCATTGTAAAAATTAATTGTTTTTTGTAGTTCATTTTATTCTATTGCAAGGTACTGCTAGTTCAATGCTGTAGCTTTCTGCAATTTTTTATTTTTTTAATCATTACCTACAAGATTATCAAGCAGTACTAAACAAAAACAACAAAAATTGTACAAAGTATCTCTTTGCCAATAGTTGTTATTTTTACAAATAATAAAATTTCGTAATTTTGATTAAAACTTTTTACCACTATTAGTTTGTTTTGTTAAGTTAAATTTTTTGAATATTTTTCATTACTTCTATTACTGCTGCACAAAGTATATAATGAAAAAAATGTTTGACTTTTATTAAAATAAAATGAAATAAATAAAAATGGACTGTAATTTTTCAACTGTTTTTTGTTTTTTATAAATAAGTTGAAATAAAGTATTCAACCGCTGTTGAGTTTTGGCGTTATTAAAAAATCAATTAACAAAATAAATTCGCAAGTTTTAATCGTTAATTATTTTTTTGAGAAAAAAATATTGTTTAACTAAATGAATAAAATTACTAAAACGTGGATTTTAAAACTTAAATTTAAATTAAAAATTAAAATGACGTTTAAAATAAAAAAATTGTTCATGTTTCTCTGTCCCTTTACAAAAGAGACTTCCTTTTACAGTGCTCACCTCTCCCAGCTGAAACGGCTCAACACTGATCGAAAATGTCAAATTGTCTTCCACCTTTACAAGTTAACGGTTCTCTTGAAGTCAGCCCACTTTCTCTATCTCTTCTTTGCCCCTTTGGACCGGTTGACCCGGTTGCTGCACTTTGACCTGGAGACCTTCCTCGTCGGTCGAGGGCCATTGAATCCCGATTGGGCAATGTTGTTGATTAATTTCTACGCTCAAAGTTTATTTTTCTACAACGGCAAAACTACTGCAAAACTAAACAATGATCTCTTAGAAAGAATTGTTCTTAGAGAAGAATGTTCATTCTTCTTTATCAACTACGATCCACTTTCAATGAATCAAAACTTTTGTTTAGTAATCCGCCAGAAACTACTTCTTTTCTACAACGGCGCACAAACTTTCATGCTGGTTATCAAACTGATGATTCCGCTGACGACGGCGCTCATGTTCCGGCTACTTTGGAGTGAAATACCAAATCAAATGCTATTCAGAAAACGATATTTCTTTTACTACTTAGCCCACTTCACCGCCCACGCCCTACTTCAGCACTTCCTTCTTCTTTCTTTTGCCTTCATCCTCAGCCGCATCATTGCCCTGGGCGCAACACAAATGACAATACTGAAGCTGAAGTGTAAACAAATCAGGAGCTTTCTTTTAGCCAATTTCCACCGCCATCAGCGCCACGATCACTTCTACGCTTTCTACAAACGGCACACCGTCCAACTGTTGCGCCTTTTTACTGAGTACAACTCCCTCTACGGACTACTTTTTGCCGTCTACCTGGCCACAAATGTTCCCGTCAACGTTCACTGCACTTTAAGCCTGCTTTATGGTGCCCTGGAGCCGGTGGGCGCCCTTTACCTTTATGCTTACACAGCAATGCAAGCTTTCGGTTTCTTGGCTGCCCATTTTTACTTTGTCCGTTTCACGGAGCACTTTCACGCCCCTTCGGCAATCATTAGGTCAAGTTTTATGCGACTACAAAGTTGCCAAAGAAAAAGAAAAGATTTACGGAATCGCTTAGCGATGGCCAACTCCATTCAGGCAATGTGCACTAAGAAACCCTACGGCATGACCTATTACCATTTTGGTCGAGTAACGCTGCAGACTTTTGTAAAGGTTAGATTAGAGAAAGGGGATTTGTGTGACTTTTAAAACTTTTAAATATTTTTTTGTGTTAACAGTTTCTCCTTCTGTACGGCAAGTTTCTCATGGTCACGCATAAAATAATTAAGCAGTACTAGGGTTGTTTTGAAGTGTAAGTATTATCAAGTTTGTAATTTTGTATTCTAGACTAAATTATTCAGAAACTTGTAAAAAACTTTTGTTTCAAAAAATAAAAGTTTTTGCAAAAAGATGATTTCTCTTTCCTCACATTTATTTCAAGTTCCTCATAATCAGCCACAAGATGATCAAACAGTAATAAAAAATGTGAAATTAATTTAATGTTTAGCGTCCGTGCTGTTGTACACTGTACGGCTACTTAGGGAGTCACAACGTTGCAGTTTCTATTTTTATTGTCATTTTTTAAGCCGGCAGCAGTGTTACCAATAGCGACAAACAGACAGACTTTTGCAGATTGTCGCCAACGGTTTTTATCGATTGGAATTTTTTCCTGTCTCTTGTTTCTGTTCAGCTCTTACTCACTGTTTTTATTTTTGTTGATGTTGATTAGTGACTACTTTGTGTAATGTAGCCCAGTATTTTTCAACATACTTTATCGGAGCTATGTTTTCACCACTTCGGCTGCTGTTCATCGTCTTTTTTTCAACAACAGTGGTGAACATTTTTGTTGTCGTACAGTGCCGTACATTTGCTTATGATATCACCAGCCGGTACCACAACTTTGAAACAGCCTCAAACGAAATCATAGCCACTTCTTCACTACCGGCTAAAAACTCTTTTTTCACCTTTCACCACCCTTGGTTTGTCTGTTTCTGTCTCCTCATTTTGGTGCTTATTTTTATTGTGCTACTCTTCTGCGCGGTCCGATTTTACTATGTAAAACAACTAATTAAAGTCACCGAATGGGAACGCCGAGTGCTAATGGTGGTCGTAGGGCGACAAAACCCCAAATTTCATCAACAGTATTCAATATCAAATTCAGTGTAGACTGCTTTGCTTCTCAATAAAAAAAGTTTACAAAGCAAAAGTACTTTATTCAACGACTGGAAAAATACACTACACTAGTATTGCTAACAAGTTTTTTGTTGTAAATCTAAAAATCAATCAATTCAATGCTAAACGAAACGGTATTACTAATTTACTAATTTAGCAAAAAACTTCTTTCTAAATTAATAAAGTTGCAAAACTAAACACCAAATCAAGGCAACACACAGTTTTGTAAAACTAAAAAACTAAAACTCAGTACTAAAAGCAAGCAACAGGTAGGCAATGTAGGTGAGCACAAATTCCGCCGTGGTAAAGTAGGTCACCTCGGCCAGAGGGCCAATGGTGATGGCAATCTTTGGGCCTCGAATCAGTCGTCCGTAGAGGTTGTCGTACTTGATCTTGGTGGGCAGCCAGGCAACGCCTCTGGTCATTCCCTGAAACTTGACAATGAACCGTTTTGGCCGGTGGTACACTGTACAGCACCAGGCAAAGGGGAGGAAAACGTTGGCGCTGATGGCCAGCTGTACAAAGACGGCAATGGAGAGAATGACCGTCAACGTCAGGTCAGTGTAGGTAAAGAGGACAATCCGCCGGAGAAAAAGTACATTCATGGGAATCTGCGTGTAGAGGAAGCCAAGGAGGACGTTGCCAAAGAGGCGGCGGCTGCCCTCGACAACCAGATAACAGGTCAGGTTGTGGTCGACGATGAACTGCTCAAAAAGGGGCTTGAAACGGATTGGAAGGGGTAGTCGCCACTGGGCGAGCAACTTTTCCAGCCGTGCCTGGCCCTCAATCAGGTACCCAGTCAAAGTGAAGGTGCCCAGGAAGATGGAGCCGGTAAAGAGAATGGCGTAGCGAACGAGGCGCATCAGCACGTAGAAAGCGCCGGACACCTCTAAGCTTACCCAGGTGATGCTCAGCACCGAGTGACCGGACCAGTTTGGGTAAGTGAGCACAACGAGGGTGATGACCGACCAGAAGATGAACACTGAAAAAAGCAAACAAAAACAAATTATTGCTAACAAGCAGCCAAAATAAAGTAGGAAAAAGTGTAGTAGTACCAACAAATAGCTGAAATCCAAACGCGACTTGGTCAGTGATGAGCAGAATGCGCAGCGACTGTCGCCGCAAGGTCCACGACATTTGCGGCCTGATGGGCAGCGAAGCCGTTCCCCCATTTTTCAGCGCCTCAATATCAACATTTTCCAGATTGTAGAAAACCTGCCATCGAGTCAGCAGGTTAGCTAGCGGTTCTCGAATGGCCTCAGAGAGCAATGGAAAGCTGCTCTGCAGTCGAGCACTGATCGCTCGCCGTTTGGCCGCCCAAACTGCCTCCAGCTGAAGGGTGTTCAGCTGACACTGATAAAATTGTTGCTGATTGAGCACCAGCGCCTGCCACCACCACTTCCACACGGCCACCCGCTCCGCCATGTCAATGTGGTAGATCCAGTACTCGAGCGAGGTGTAGACGACGTTGAAGAGGTAGATGGCCACCATAAGAGAGTAGTCAAAGCGATGGGCGTTCAGCCGACAAAAGCTGAGCATGACGTCGTGGCGGTAGGCGTACCAGTCCGGGTATCCGACTGCCATTAGGTAGGCCATGTGCAGAATGCGCAGACTGGAGCAGAAGAAGATCGTCTGCAGGACCTGTTCGTAGGTGACGTGTTTCGGACTTCCGTAGTGGTACACCTCCTTCGCCATCTCGTATAGACAGCGGCGGTACTTTGGTGGAAGGGAAACCTGAGGAATTCTGTCCATAGTTTACGAAGGAAAAAAGGTGGTCTGGAAAGATGCAGGCTGAAACCGTACAAGCCAAGTGCCAACTTTTAAATGAACTTTTCATTAAATGACTTCTTTTGTAAATATTAAACATTTTTAATTATTCAAAACGCCCATTAGTGTTATTGGTATTCAATGGAAAATGGTGGAGGTGATCATTAACAATGTTATTAAAATGTAACAAAATGGTTTTTCTTGTTTTTGAGCAATAGGTGCATTTGAAGTTGTTGTAGTGTAAAAAAGTTACTTTTTACTGTTTTGTTTTTATTTAATGAAGGACACTACAAATTGTCGTTTGTTTCAAGTACATTTACAAGTTTAATTGGAATCAGAATATACAATAAACAGAAAAAAACATTGTTTATAATTGTCAAACTGTTAATTAAAGTGCATTTTAGAGACAAATCCTTTCTCAAGAAAAAATAGTTTCAAAACTTTATCTATGTAAGAATACAAAAATACTAAAATAGTTTTGTCAATACGCGGTCTTGTGATGCTAAAAGCTAAAGGACAACAGCCGCTCAGCTAATTCCGGTGCTGCTGTCACTGTACTTCGGTACTTGACACTGATCATCAGTGACTGATGCTGCAATTGCTGCAGCTGTTGATGCTGAGGCTGTTATCAGCGTCTAGGCGATATCGTTCAGTGAAAAAGTTTTTTTGCACGCTTAAAAGTGCAGACAATGCAAACACTGAAATAAACACTGACTGGATAGCCACTATCAGAGAACATCATCAAATGATGATGATGATGCTTGGCCCTTCGAGTGGCTATCTCGGCAACGACGATGGCAAAACATTGACGAGTACATCGCCACCGACCACCACCACCATCGTGGCAGGCTGACTGATAACTGAGGTTGAGGTGATCGAGGCAAAAAACAAGGAAGAGAAGCAGTAGTCTTATTACTTTTCAGTCTTTTCATCTGCTAGACAAAAACATTTTCATCTGCAAAAGTTTTGTCAGTGAAAATGACTGAAACAATAACCACCACCGCCACAAAATCCACAACAAAAAAGCATCAGAATGAAAAGTCAAAAATTGAGCACGTTAGCTCAAGCAAACGGCAAGACTCTTTGTTGACGTGAGTTTTTTACTAAAGCTGAAATTGAAGAAACAAAATATCATCTTTCTTACCTTTTCAGAACGCTGATCGACGACAATCCACAGATCCGATCGCTGCACAACATGATTATGGCTTTTGTAGCCGTTTTCGTGGCCACCACCGTCGGCGACTACCTCAGCAACTCTGACCGGTGAGTTGAAATACTGAAAAACGGAAAATGGGTTGTTTTTGCATCACTGCAAATGTTTTCTTCTCCTCATCGGACAACAACAGCTACAAACACGACTTTGCCATTCTCCGGTGGAATGTTCGCGACTTTTATCCTCACTTTCTCCTGCCATGGACGGCGATGCACTGTATTGTGCTAGGTGGCCTCTATCCACTTGTCTGTTTGCGCAGCTTCCTCAATCTGAAAAATGTTTTGGAAGATGAAAAGGAGAAGATGAGGAAGAGACCTCTATCTCAGTGGACTTCAACTGCCCTCAACCTCGCCTACTTTCTCCTCATTCCCACCGGTCTAGTCAGCCTGTGCACTTGGTATCTACTGCATCACACAAACTTTGGCATGTCCATCTCCTTTGCCCTCACAATGGAAATGGTTTGTTTACATTTGAAAAAGGCTAAAATTTTAAGCAATTTGTGTTCGTTTCTAGACCCGACTTTTAATGAAATCACACTCCTACTTTATGGAAACTGGTAACAAAGAAGTTCAACCACTGAGCACTGAAGAGCTTCGAGTGAGCAAAGTGAAAGGCCAGTGGAGGGTGATGAGGATGCGAATGCCCTCAATACAGTCACTGCTCTACTACCTTTTTGCACCCACGCTCATCTACCAGGACTCTTACCCACGGTAAGAGCTGTTGATAAAGAATCATTATGTCATCAATCACTTTTGAAAACAACTACCCAGAACTGAACGCATTCGGTGGCGTTTTGTGCTGATGCACCTCGCGCAGTTCCTCCTCGCCATCTTCGTCTCCTTCGTCGCCATCAACCGCTTTCTGGTGGACAACTTTCGGCGCACCGGCCTGGAGCCCTTTGAGATGGCCACCTTCAGCCGCCACCTCGCCGGCGTCTTCACCTTTGGCGTCATCCTCGCGATGATCTGCTTCTACGCACTGCTCCACCTCTGGCACAACATCACCGCCGAGGTGCTGCGCTTCGCCGACCGCTCTCGCTACTATGGGCCCTGGTGGGAATCGGTGTCCCTCAACGACTACTACCGAAAGTGGAATCTGTTGGTGCAAGACTGGTTGTACGCATACGTGTACCTGCCGGTCTACCGACGGTCGGCCAATCGTCAGTTGGCCGTCTACTCGGTGATTTTCGTCTCAGGAATAGCTCACGAGTACATCATTGGCTTTAGTATTCGCTTCTTCTTCCCGCTCCTCTTTGTCATCTTCTCCATTTGTGGACGTAAGTTTGCTGACCTGTTTTTGTGATTTGTATTCATTTTGGTATTTTCTATTTTAGATATCTACTTTCTTGCAACGCGGAACATGAAGAAGAGTAACCTGCAGAACACCATTTTCATGCTCAGCGTTCTTCTAGGATGGGGCCTCATTTCGATGGTCTACTCTGTGGAGTGGTACTCACGCGTGAACTGTCCTAGGACTCAGGTTTGGAAAACGATTTCAAATAATGAAAAGATTTAAAATCAATTTTGTTTATTACAGAACTCTACACTAATCACCGAACTAGTGCCTCGACTTATCAGCTGCGTTCAGGTCAGATAGGTGCGACACTGAAAATTGCAACCATTTTCTTTGACAAAGTGTAAACACTGTTACATAACAAAAAAATATAAAATAAAAAAAGCACATCTCAGTTTACTAGACTTGTTGTTTATTGATAAGAATAACAGCAAAAAATAAATAGAACAAGATTAGAAAAAACAGAACTTTTTAAAACGTAAAGTTTAGAACTTACCTGTTCTTATTGATAGTGTCTAATTTTCTATTTAACTGACTGTACCAGTTTGAGCATTCTTTTGTCTGATGAAGCTTACAGTCACCACATTATGAGCAACCCAGTGGAAAAGAGACAGCTCTCTCATGAAGTGCCCTTGAACGACAACGAGGATGACCGTTCAGATGGCAGTGGAACTGAAAGAGCGAGAAGGGGTCTGGAAGACCACCCTAGCCATAATTACCACCACCACCACCACCTCCATCACCCCCATCCCAATCACCCTCATCACCCCAATCAGCAGCAACAGCAAGTGGTGAGCACGACAGCTGCAGCAGCAGCAGCCACTGCCCTGGCCGAGCTAAGTCGAAGCATCAAGCGCGCCTACCTGATGGCACGAAGTGGCAGCCTGCGGACGCTGGACTCCACCGTCACTGGCCGCCGATGCGACGAATGGGTCCTGGCACTGCTCGACATTGATGAGGAGCTGGGCGGCGAGGAGAATGCTGAGCAGCAGCAGCAGAGTACCGAGCAGCAGATGGAGAAGATCGAGTTCATCCGCCGGAAGTTGGAGGAGGAGGAGGCGGCCATACTGGCGAACACCACCAGAGACCCCGGCATTGACTGTGAGTCGCCGGTGATTACGCTCCTTTCCGGTGGTGGTGGTGGTGTTGGGCATGCCAGCACAGCCACCACTGCCACTGCCACGAGGAAAGTGAATGCAGAGCACAAGCGGTTCTGTACGCGGCAAGACTCGCTGCTGACGTAAGTGTTTAGTAAAAAACTTTTTTAGGAGTTTAAAGCTTAAAACTCTTTCTATTTGATTGAACACATCTAGACGACTGATCGAAAACAACCCGCCAATTCGCTCACTCTACAACATGATCATGGGATTTGTTATGATTTTTGTGATGACCACCGTCGGCGACTACCTCACCAATGGTGATCGGTGAGTGTGTGTAGTAGTAGGGGACTGTCACCAATTTCACCGTTTTTACCTTTTATGCCTTTTTGTGCAGCCTCAAGCACGACCTGTCGATCGTTCACTGGAACCTGTGTGACATTTACCCGCACTTTGTCTTCTCCTGGCTGGTGATGCACCTCGTCGTGCTAGGTTTCCTCTACCCACTCGTCTGTCTGCGCAGTCTGCTGCACTTTCGCCAGCAGGCAATGTGGGCGGTTTTCAATGGTCGAACCGTTTTGGGTGCAACTCAGGTGCAGGGAGATGAAGAGGCGGTAAAGAGGCTGCCCGAGTGGATGACCACCTCGCTGGCCATCGTCTACCTGATTGTGCCACTGGGACTGGTCAGTTTCTGCACGCGATACCTCCTGCGCAACACCATCAGCGTCTCCGTCTCCTTTGCAATCACAATGGAAATGGTCTGTTTCAGATTCATTGGTGATAAACCTGCTTTTCATCCCCTCTTTTTTTGCCTAGACCCGACTACTAATGAAATCGCACTCTTACTTTATGGAAACGGCGCAAAAAGAGTCGCCGCCGTTAAGCGTTGAAGAGCTGCAGCAGCCGACAATGAAGGACAATCTGAAAATCATCTGGTCGCGCTTTCCCTCCTTTCGGTCCTTTCTGTACTATCTCTTTGCACCGACGCTCATCTACCGAGACTCTTATCCACGGTAAACAACAAATTGCAAAAAATTATTTTCAATCATCATTTCTTTCACGCCCCAGAACTGAACGCATTCGGTGGCGCTTTGTGCTGAAGCACCTCACCCACTTCCTCCTCGCCATCTTCGTCTCCCTGGCCGCCATCAACCGCCTCCTGGTGGACACCTTCCGCCGCACCGGCCTGGAACCCTTTGAGCTGGCCCGCCTCAGCCGCAGCCTCGCCCAGGCCTTCACCCTGGGCACCGTCCTGGTGCTGGTCTGCTTCTACGGCCTCTTCCACGTCTGGCACAACATCACCGCCGAAGTGCTGCGTTTCGCCGACCGCTCTCGCTACTATGGGCCCTGGTGGGAAAGTGCCTCGCTGAATGAGTACTACCGAAAGTGGAATCTGCTGGTGCAGGACTGGCTGCACGCCTACATCTACCTGCCAGTTTACGGGTGGTCAGCCAATCGTCAGATTTCCGCCTATTCAGTGATCCTCGTCTCTGGCATCGTCCACGAGTACATCATCAGTTTTAGTGTGCGCTTCTTTTTCCCGCTCCTTTTTGTCATCTTCTCCGTCTGTGGGCGTAAGTGAAAGTGGATTGATGCACTTATAATTTTGCTGATTTTCATTTTAGATATCTACTTTCTGGCGACCCGAAACATGAAGAGGAGTAACCTGCAGAACAGCATCTTCATAATGAGTGTCCTCTTTGGCTGGGGCGCCATCTCGATGATCTACTCGGCGGAGTGGTACTCACGGGTGAACTGTCCTCAGGTAGGGTGAACCTTTTTTTTGAGGATGATGATGAATTTTTAAGGATTTTTTTGCAGAACTCCTCTACGCTAACCTCTGAACTAGTGCCACGGCTCATCTCTTGCGTTCAACTGAAGTAGATTCTGGGAAAATGGTAAAGAAGAGTTTTTTATTTGTGATTAACTTTTGCTGTCGATACAAACTTGTACAAAAAAATAAAAAATGTTATTTCAACAAACATGTTAGGATATTGGGAAGTTGCAATTAGAAAAACACAAAAATAAACTGAGTTTTTTCATTTTTTAAATGAATGGCTGGTGCTATTTATTTTTGTTTACTGGAAAACGATGTTTAATTTCTTGATTATCCCTATTTACGCCTGGCGTTACTTTTGGATAATCAGGGCCATCAGTACCAATAAGCACCTGTGTGTACCCCTCATTTGCTATTTCATCAACTTTTGTCTTGTTTACATTGTAACTTCTAGTGTACTTTGAAAAGATGTAAGCTCTCTTCCAGTACACAATGATAAACGCAATTGTGACAATGATGACAATAACAATGACAACTGGATTAGTTGCGTTCTGGCCAACAAACTCAATCATAGAGTTCACTGTAAGTATGAAAAATAAAAACAGTAAATAGATTGCAAATGAACAAACACATTTTAAGCACATACGGAAAGATTGAGACGGCTCAACGGGTAACTCTTCCTCTTCGCTCATCTCAATTGAGGCTTTTGTTAAAGAATCCGTAGCAGCAGCAGTAGAAGCAGCTGTAGCCAGCTTGATGAACTTGTTTGAGTCTTCAATCATCCTCTGGTACTCCACCGTCAGTTTGTTTCCTTTAGAGTCAACGAGAATAATCTTTTTGAATTTATCTTTTCTAATAAAGCAGCCAGGTGGTGTGAAGTGAATGCCCTTTGCAACTGAAGCCACTATTTCGTCGGTCATTTTCTAAATAATAAAAAACATGTCAGATAAACTAAGCAAAAGTTAAAACATTATTACCCTTATTGTAGGAGCACCTTCTGCTTGCATCACAGAATCGTTTGTTTTGCTGTCCCTAGCACCCATTGCGTGAAGCAGCTCGTGGAGCAAAGTGTTGATGCACACATCTTCCGACTCCTCATCTCCCACTTTACAGTTGTAAAAGCTGACGGCGATAATATTATGCGGGTGTCGGCAGATTTTCCCCAAGCTAAAGCCATTGTAGCCAATTATTTTCTTTGCCGTGAAAAACATCGTAAGGGCATAGTTCCTAAGCACTTCTTTTGAAGGTATCAGTGCCGGCAGCAAGTCAACGAGCATTTCCTTTGTGTACTCTAGAGCGTCGTTCAGAATGGCACCACCCTTATCAGCGACTTTGTTTGCGAAAACCTCGTAATTGAGAGCAATTTCGCGCAGAAAGTAGCCGCGATCAGGGAAGTAGTACACTTCGCCATTTTCAGTGTCATTGTGGATGAAGTGCGTGTTTAAAATTTCTCTGTTTGCAGTGTCAAAGTACTTGAAAATGTAGTGAAAAGCCGCCTTGTCATCGCCGCTGAAGTAATCTTTGATTAAACTCGAATCAGTGAGGACATATGCAGCTGGAAATGTTAAAAAACAAATCAAATGTTAGAAAAAAACATTGTGATACAAAAAAGAGAAGCCAGCACTTACTGAGTCGATTTTTCTCATCAAAATGAAGTTGTTCCTCATCAGTGTCAGTGGCAGTGGTGGAGATGAAGCGAAAAATGCTGATCAGAAGCAGGAAACTGATAAATGCTCTGAACATCATTTTGTTTTCAAGAGACCATAAGGTGAAAAAATCACAGTCGAGTAAAGATCACAGATGGAAAATGTTTGCTGCAAACAAAGAGCACTGTACGGCTGAGCCAGCTATGTGGAGATAACTTTGAGGTTGCTTTGTGCAATTGCTGCAGCATTACCACCACTTCTCAGGTGTGGCCTTTTCGCTTGTTGGCGGCAAATTGAAAACTGGAAAAGAGGTACAAGTGATGGGTGTGAAGATGAAATGATGTGATTCCTCTTTTTTTGCGTAGCCCATGACTCATTCATGCTAATCATTGATGCCATTCTCTTTATTGACTGTTTAAAGATGTGAACTTGTAGACAACAACATCCGGAGAAAAAAGTAGAGTGGAGAGTAAATAAAAGTAAGTGAAGCTTGGAATCAGTAGCAGCAGCTTTATCATCCAAATACAGAGACTGTACATAGGTTTTTTTCTTGCTCGATGCGCTACTGATAAGCACTGATAGGTAGTTTGTTGGAATTGCTTTAGCAACCACCAGACTCTATACACCAGACTCTTTACACTGACTAGACATTTTTTGTTGCAAATATTTGGCACTACTGTTGTTTAAAAACATTTTTTACTTGAAACAAAAAACTTAAGTGAATTTGAAAAATGCTTTTCCTTCAAAATTCTATTTTAGTTCAAATGAAACAACTGCACACGTAAGCAAATAAAAACAAAGTTCTTTCAGATCTCTTTCTCACTCACAAAAGTTATTTTTCAACCACAGTCGCATTTTAAATGACAACGATGATAAAGAAGAAGAACCAGAACCCGAGCCGTTTCCTGTCTGTCGGCTGCATGGTGATCGCCGTCTTTTTGATGCTTCAGAGCAACAGCACCACCACCACCGTCTCCGCGGACAGTCTCACCGACTTTCAATGGCCCTTTCACATTGAGCTGCCCGTCAACTGGGTCGGCTTCGGCTGGCTCTGGCTTGACTTTGGGGTAAGGGTGTTGCTTTGCTGCTTTTTCTATCCTCTATAGATCCGTTCCTAAACTCCCTTCGTTTTTTTCCGCGTCAGATGCTCTTCCGCGAGTCGCTGTGCACCGCCCTGGTGAACAACGACACCGACCCGGTGCTGCTGGGCAGCTCGGTGCGCGACCAGGGCTGGCTGGCGGTGATGGGCCCCGCGCTGGAGGGCTACCTGGTGCCCCGGTCCTACCTGACCGCCGCCCACCTGGCACTCTCCGACCGCTACGAGGTGACGCCGATTCACCTCGCCTGGGAGTGGCGCAATGTGACGCTGCTGCCCGGCGAGCGGGTGACCGGGATGCGGCTGGGGCTGGGCGGGAAGCGGGCCGACCGCCCGGAGATGGTCGTCCAGACGGCCACCCGCCGCCTGACGCTGACCAGTCGCAGCTGGGAGGTCTTCACGGAGAACTGGTCGCCGCCGGACGGCGTCGTCTTCCTCTCGACGACTCGCGCCAGCCACGGCAGTCTGCTCGCCATTCGCAATCAGCAGCACCAGTTCTGCCTCATTCGCTGGTGGTCGGAGATGGAGAAGGTGTAAGTGCTGAGTGCATTCTTCCAAAATGCCTTATAACTTCTGTTCTTTTCCTTCTTTTTCGTAGAACCCAACAACGCCTGGGTCAGCCTTGGGGCCCTGTGGGCGTGGAGAGCTGGCCCCCCTCGCTGTGCATTCCCTCGGTCAGTCCGGTGACCTGCGCCGGTGTGATTGATCCTGACTACTCGAGTGGCTCCAATGCCACAACTAGTGCTGGTGGTGCTGATCGTTCCCACCGCATTCTGGCCACCTTCATCAATCGCACCGTCAGTCTGTTGGAGTTCCGTTCCACCGGCTTCACTGTGGTGCGCCACTTTGGTCGCTTCCGAATGTTCTTTGACTGCTACGATACTAGTCAGTGGTGGAGGGGGATTGTTTACATTCCTTTTTCTAATCACCACTTCTTTCTCTTCTCCTTCTCAGATCGGTACATACTGCTCCTTCTGGCCATTCTCTTGGTGATCACCGTCGTCCTGGCCATCATCTACTTCGTCTACCGCATTCTCAGTCAACGAAACGCGGCGGTGAAAAAGGGTGGCCCTGCCACTTCTGCTGCTACTTCTGCCACATCCAATGCCGAGTCATCAGTGGCTTCCTCCTCTGCAGCCGCTTCTTCAGCGGCCGTTTCCAGCCGCCAACAGCCGCTTTCTTCGGTGCCGGGCATGGCAAAAGTGGAGGAGACATCAAAGGAAAGCACCAAGCAAAGCACAACCACCAAAAATGAGGCAAAAAGTCCTCGTTCGGCAAAAAGATCACAAAAAACCTCGCCAGCTGGCAGGCGATGATGAAGTCAGTGCAGTTTCAGCAGCAGCAAAATGATTGTTTTAGGTTTTATCTTCTTCTTTGACCATCTTCTCAAACTTGAGCAAATAAATAGGCAGTTGTCTGAAAACATCGAAAAGCACACTTGTGATAAATATAAAAGAGATAAAAAATCAACAGATGTATTTCAGCACTAGCTCACTAGTCTCCAGGTCGCTTTCTGCTTTTAGTGAACAAATGCATAAGAAGATTGCAGAAACTGTTGCTACTGCCAGTGTATTGCCATAAGCACTGGCCATTAGTGACATTGCTGAAATTCGATCTCCTTGCCCGTTCCTGCAAAAAATGAGCACTATTGACACTATTTTACCGCCAGACTCAGTCGAGAAGGTGTAAGACTGGGCCCCAAACTGCCACCAGATGCTTTATTGTTGACTTACTGATTGCCGAAAAAGGAGAAAGAGAGATTGGAATGTGGGGTTACTGCCGATCACCACTGCTCGTCACCCATTCCATCTCGTTCTCTCACTTTTCCTATTTAAACTGTTGATCAAAACGAGAAATTCTTCATTGAATTAGTCACACTGGTGATCTAGTTTAAAAGTAGCACTTCACTAGTTTTGTCTGCAACAACTAAACTTCCTCAGCAACAAAACTCAACTTCTGACTTCATTTTTAGCCGTTCCAAAAGACCTCCAAAGATGTGCACTACGGGGAATATCATCTTCTGGCTGCACACGCAACACAACGCAACAGTGAACATTCTCCTTGTCGCCTGCTTGATAGTTTCCTTTTGCTACCCACTAAAGCCAGAACAGCCAGTCCACTGCTACTTTTCAAATGCCACCTCATCATCATCGGGTGATAAAATGATGGACAATGTATGTCGCTCCCAGGGCACCTACAGTGCCTACACTGTTGGACTAAATAAATCTGCTACCTATCCGGGCCTTCTTTTACTTTCAAATCTTCACCAGCAGTTTCCCTACATTCGTGTGTATCGCGAGTACTACTCCTGGGTTGGCTTTGTTCTCTTCCTCCAAACGCTTTCCTTTTGGTTTCCAATGGTCATCTGGAAGCGCAATATCGGCAACTTGATTGTCTTTGCGGTGAATCAGCCAGTCCTGACGGCGTCTGATCTTGAGGAGTTCTTGCAAGAATTGGCAAGACTATTTAGAAAGCGCCAGCGCCAGTACTACCACCTCTTTGTCTGGCCCCTGTTTTTTGAAGGCTGGAACTACATCAACGTAGTTATGCAAATTGTTCTCACTGAGAAGTTCATCAACTTTGGATTTGAAAGATACGGAAGAGATTTTTTCAAGTTTAAGTCTTCTCTGCAATTTGATGACCCTCGCGAAATAGTGTTTCTCTTGTTCACCAATTGTGACTATTTCGAGTTGAATTCAACTGGTGAATTCTATGTTCCCATTTCCGTCATTTGCCAGCTCCTCAACAACGACTTGAATGGCAACATCTTTCTATTCCTGTGGTTCTGGTACCGGCTTTTGTTCATTGCCAGCATCATTGGAATCGTGTACCGAATGGTAATCCACTGCTTTCCAGGTGTTCATGCTCGACTTCACACCTTTGGAAACCAAAAATTCAACTTGACTTTGGTCCACTCCGCCTACGGAGATTGGTTTTTCTTGAAACTTCTTGCACAAAACATTCACGATTTTAAGAATGTTAAAAGACTTGTTCATAAAATTGAAAAAATGAACTTTTCCACTTTGGAAGAGCTAAAGAAAGACTAGAACTAAATTTTGTTCTTCAACATCTTTCAAATTCAATCTCACACTTTTGTAACTTTTGCATACTTTTTTAAAAATAAAATTGGTTTTTAACTTTAGTTTTTGTAATGTACTGATTAATATGATTTTAGCGATTTTAATAAAAAAAATACAATTTGAAAAAAAGAAAAGATGATAAGGATGAGCAACTATTTTTTCCAAGAAGTTAGAAAATGGTGAGAAAATTTTAAACATGAGAAAAGATGAAACTATGTTTGTGCTCTCGGATCAACCGGAAATTGGTTTTGGTTTTGTTGTTTGATTACTGACAAGAAAATGGGTGTGGATAAATGAACAGGGGAAAAAAGTCGTGTTTTCAATGGAAGAGTGTGTTGGCAGTGAATGATGACGGTGAAAAGATGAAAATGGAGATATGATGAGTGGGAGTCGAGCTTGGCAATTGAGGAAGAAAAAGAAGAAGAGGAAGAGGTGATGCATCAAAGGATCAACTTCTTAGTAGTAGCCACCGCCACCACCGCCGCCACCGCCGCCATAACCTCCACCACCATAGCCGCCACCACCGCCCATCATGTAACCTGGGAAAAAAAGAGGATTCACAAAAAAAGATTAAATTAGAGGAAAAACCACAATGATTTAATCTAGTATCTCACCACCACCGCCGCCGCCGCCGCAGCCGCCCCCTCCGCAACCAATGGGCGAGACCATGCCCTTGGCGACAAGGTGCTTGCTTTTCCGCAGAATGAGCGTCGGCAGGGGAATGACGATGGGCACCTTGTGGATGCCGATGCCGATCTCCGGCGACTCCTCAATGCTGGCGTGCGTCTTCACGAAGCCGGCGCTGTGCGACTTTCCCATGGAGCCAAACAACGAGCCAAAGTCCAGGCTGAGGCCTTCGCCGAGGGCGAGGGCAATGAGGGCAAGCAGGATGGTCACCGTGGGCAGGAATCTGCTCAGGTTCAGCAGTTTCTGCAGATCAGAAAGATAATTTTTTGGTGGGGTTAACCTAAAGGTAATTTAAGCAATCAAACAAATGAAAAACATACAAAAACTCTCATGGTGAGGTGAGGTGGTGGTAGTGGTGGTGGTGATGGTGTGTGTCAGAAACCAAAGTCACACAAAGTCAAAATAAAAGGAAAAAAGGAAACGATGTGCACACTATGTGGATGAGGTTGCGAATGTACAATCAAGTGGTCAGTGCAGTGCTCTTAAATGCCATTGCACTCTCGCCAATCTCTCTCACTCTGGTCAAGCAGAGAAAGTAGAGAAAGTGAGAGAGAAAGTAGAAAAAGCGAGATTGCTCATCGAAAGCACACTGAACAGAACAGAAGATGATGAAGAAGAAGAACAGTGGACAGCTCTGTTCTTTGCTGGCTCCTGCTGCTGTTGCTGCAGCATCCATTATCGTTCAATTTTTTGAAGAGCAGTTGGTGATTGCAGAGCAGCAGCAGCAGCAGTAGAGGATGAAAGAGAAAGGGAGCAAGGAAAAAGTGCGAGAGAGTAAATTGTGCACTTCGCCGGACGTACTGCTGCTGTACATCATTAGCAGAGAGAAAGGCGACCACTGTCTGGCTGGCAGTTTCTAACTGACCAGCCCGCAGTAATCACCAGCAACAGGTGTCTGTGTGTGAGTGTCTGTGCTTCTCGGAAAGTACACAGCAGAAATGGTGGTCTTTCTGTGTTGCCGAACGCTACTTCCTCTTTAGACAGGCATATCGCTGCAGAATTAGTGGCTGCTACTGTACAACAACAACGGCTACTGCCATTGATGCTGCTGCTGCCGTTGTTGTTGTCTGCACTTGCACTTGCTCTGCCCAATTAAAGCAGTGGTCGAGGTGGCGGTGGTGGTGGTGGCAGTGGTGCTCATTTGAATTGATGATGAGATTTGCCACTCTTTCACTTCCCCCACTGACCGCTGAGACATTGACTGTTCTTTCACTCTGAGTTCTCATAAAGTTTGGCAATGTTGGTGGTAGCAGCAGTATTATGATGATAGTGCTGGCAATGATGGTGGTGGTCAAATGATCTAGGTCACTGCAAGGAAATTTAGCGCAAAGATAGGTGACCGAGAACGTGGTCGTGGTGAGCACAAAGTGGCCGACACGTGTTGCTACAATTGAAGAGCATTTATTAGATGCTGCTGTTGTTGATAGCCACTTTTCAACGTTAGGTGTTGATATGTTATCTCTTCTTGTTAAAAGATGACAATTGAATAAGTGGCTGCAGATAAAAAAATTTAATGATCAGTTTGTGACAATTTGTAAAATAATGGCAAGTTTGATGATGGCGCCCCAGTTATGCTGAAAGCCACCTGTTTATTACCTGATAACACAAACACGATTTGTGTGCTGAACAATTAGCTCCTTGCTCATGTAGATTTAAAAGGATAAAAAATGATGACTTGGAAATTAAATTGTAAATGTTGTCATTGTGTTAGAGTAAACCCGGAAAATGTCATCTCATAAAAGGTTGCGGTGGCGGTCAAGTATTATTAATTGATATTCAGTGGCAGTAAAAGAAAACAAAAACCCAAAAATCCCCACACAGTTGACCGCTACAAAGGCCACAAAAAGGCAAATTTGCATTCTTAATTTGCGCGCACCTGTCGTTGCACATGAACTTAAACGGAAAGATTAGCACGTTAAGATTAATCTCATGCTCTCTTCAAAGAGCACTTTTGAAAGAAAGATGATATAACATTTCAAGTTTGCAGTTGACAGTTTTGATTACCAAGGAAAACAGCACATAAATTAAAAAGCAGTCCGTAAGAGCGTGAAAAGTGCAGAGTTAGCAGCGCTAATTTGCAAATGTTCCAAATAAAACAGTTCAAAACAGTTATAAGTAAAAGTAAAAAAGAAAAGAAGAACTAGTCTCATCTTTTCTGAACTACTGTCACCATTGATTTATTATCACCTGTTGCATTTGTCATCATTAAACTAAAACAACGGCAAAAAAGTGGCCCTATCAACAGGTGACAAAAATCAAATTGTCACCTTTTGCAACCAGTACTTCAGATGTCAAGTGCTCCACTTACAGTGATATAATACGACACCTTTCACATTAAATCCTCCTCTTGCCAGCAGTTAGCTGAAACGTTCACAACAAAAAAGAAAAAGAGAAAGAAAAAAAAAAGTAATTCACCGTAATAGCTGTTTGCATGCATGCAAGCACACACACGCGTCAAGCGGCTCAATTATAAATCGCTTAGCTTGATCATCATCACTACGGAGAGACTTGCACTGGCTAACATCCGACAGCATCCTTCAGCACATCTTCCTCAGCACATCCACTACCGATCATCCACTGAGGATAACAACAGTTTAAGCCCATGTGCCTGTCAGTCAGTCGGTGGCAGTCGATCAGTTGGCGATGTTTTTCTACCGTGAAAGGGAAATGGAAATTATATCATTGAGTAGCGACAGCAGCAGATCAGCAGCGACTACTACCTATGTGCAAGACATTCAATCGCTCGATTGGCAATGGCAACCGATCAGCAACTGCAGCAGCCTAGTACGGCACCTTTGCACTTTGATTGCCATTTACGCAGAGTATATTCGATTAGAGAAATGAGAGAAAGAGTGAAGAAAGTTTCAGCTTAGATGTTTTTCTTCTTGTTTATTTTAAACATTGCCGCACATTGTGCTGTTTAGTTGCTCTTCTTTTGATCATCATCGTCAGCTGTTGTTGTTGTTGCTGTTGCTGTTGCTGTTGCTGCTGCTCGTGGTCACAGAGGAAAAGCCCAGAGATTCACGGATATACTTCCGTCGTGCAGCGCCGGTCTACTGTAATCAGCACTGCCGCTGCAATATATGGCAATTGGTGGTGGTGATGGTGGTGATGGTGGTGATGGCCATTGTAGTGTCGAGTGATTGAGCCACCAGCGTCTGTCTGTCTGTCTGTCTGTCAGCAGCGGCAGTAACGACTGAAGAAGAATTACCGACAACTGACTGAGCATCAACGGTAAAAGCAAGAGCTGAGGATGATGATTAGAGTTTTGTTTAAGCAATGTCCGATTAGAAATGTGCAAGGAAGGAAAAGAGAACAAGAGTAGAGAAGTAAGGCATTGGGAATAAACAGATGATGGTAAAGGACGAAAAGAAGGGAAAATGAGACGACAAAACTACCTAGTGCTGATTTTGTGTGAATGCTCGGCCTCTATGATTTTGTTTTTTTCTTTTCACATCATCATTTTCAACCTTACCTTTTCTTTTAAAAATTGATTTACTTTTGTTTAATCTATTATACTAGCAGTAACAATTTGATAAAACTGATAGTCAGCATACAGCCAGTTAAAATTTATTTGCAAAAGACTACAACTAATTACTGTGTGTGCATTTCCTTGTTTATTAAATACAAAAAATTAAAATAATTTGGTGCAAGATTTATTTTTTTCAAAGTTCAATTTTTAATTAGTCGTTTACTTTAGAGCTTCAAGCGAAATAAAAAATCATTTTTACTGTTAAATGCTAAATCAATTTAGCAAGTTAATACAAATTGAGCAAGGCAAACACTTTATCTGTGGTCAATTATTCTAACAATCATTTATTATTGCTTCATTTAAAAATCTTTCATTGGCAGTAAATTAAATTAAATGAAAAAGGGCATGTTTAATCAACTTTTCTACCCGTCAACTTAATTCATCAAATATCCATATTTTTCAGTCTACTTTTCAACTTTCTTAAAAACAAAAAAAATAGATCGTTCAGTTGATAAAAATTGCGCATTGTGAAAAAACAAAATAATCAGCTTAGAAAGCAATAAAGTGAAACAAAATTTAGTCAAACGGTGTTCAATACACTTTCTTTTTTAAATTAATGTAGTGCTCAATTAAATAAAATTGTAAAAAGCAACTTTCAGTGTAATTTTATTTTATCTTTTTTTCAGTTTCCGCAAAATAAAAAAAATTGAAATTAGACAACAGTGGCTGTTGTTGTTCATCATTCAGCTGGATAAGAACGTCAGATCACACAGTTAGCTTGCTGTTGTTCACTACATTTCCTGACTCATCAAACACATCATACTCTTTACCGGCCTGCTGACACTTTCACGAAATCGATCATGTAATGAAAAAAATTCATTAAAAAATAAAAAAATCTTAGCATGCTCATCTGCAATGTCAAGAAATCAGCTAAAAAAATTCTTCTAAACACAAAATCTAAAAATGACGTAAGTTCATTTCCTCTAAGGTAGTAACAAATTTTGAATTATTATACTATAGTAAGCTGTTTACAAGCAAAAAAAGGGAGTTCGTGAATGCAGCTGCAAGTTCAAGCACATTGGCACATGAACTTGCCATTGATGCAGCTGCGGCCTATTTGTCTTTTGATCAGAGCAATTAGAACAAAACTGTATCTAGTGCTACTGTTGCCAAAACTGCATTCACCACGTTCATTAACATGCTAATAGACCGCTGTAATGCTGTCCGTGGCAGTCAGTCAGACATTTAGCGGTCGTCTGCACAAGAAGACAGGAGGAAGGAAGGAAAGGGAAGGCTGAAAATGCACTTTGAGCTTTCAAGCTCATAATTTAGCTTGCAAGCTTTTGCACGAACAGTCTCAGCTCAGCCTAGGTGGTGGCTTGTGAAATTGAGCATTTGGCAAGTGTGTGTTTGGATGGATTATCGGTAATATCGACGGAAGGACGATAACGATAACTGACTGGGAAAATGGCGGCAAAAAGGGAAAAAGAAAGAGAAAGGGAGAGTCTATTGGTGATCAATCTTTCTTTTACTCTAATTTTCTTTGCCATTAGCAGCAGCAGCAGATGAACAGCGCCCCTTTTCTCCCTCTGCTTCTTTCACTTTCCAATATCAATTTAATGACCAAATTTTTTGTATGCGTTTGAAAATATACAACCATCGTCACAACCATCATCACCATCGTAATCGTGTACTAGAACAAGTGTAGTAGTGTTGATCAATAAAATTAGACTCCAACAAGTGGAGAAAAGGAAAAACAGTTGTCTGTTTGCATGCAATTGGTCAATTTCCAATAACTTCCGCTCCGTCCTGAGCAATACCGGTGCTAGGAAAAGGGGGAGGTGGGGGCGGCAAAAATGATTGATAGGTTTTTAGAAGTTTCATCAACAAAGCAAATCAATTTTCAAAAAAAATCAATACTTTTGTACTATTTATACAACACAAAGAAAATAGTAATAACACGCAAATGCTTGTCAATAAATCCAATCTTTTGTTTAGACTACAGTAATCTCTCTATAATCTAGTAATTTTTTCTCAATTGATTTCAGAAACCAACAGCAACAGAAGATGAAAATAATAAATTGCTCATTTTTGTGTTAATCATAAAAAATAAAATATGATTTAATTAGCATCCATTCTTTTGGTAAAAAGGCAAAAAGTAAAAGTGCTCTTCTTCAAACACAAGTGTTCTTGTGTCTACTTGAGTTGATTGATTGAAGCTTAAGTTTCTGTTGTTGCTGTTGTCAGTTTTGCTTGAAATGGCTTTTTAAAGTGCTATATATAAATGCCAACAAATAGAAAATGTTGAATAACAAAACCTTTTTTCATTTCATTTTGCAGAACTGCCAGCAGAACTGTTCAAATGACAGAGAAGAGGATTACTGACTGCAACAGAAGAAAACAAAAGAAGAAAAAAAAGAAGAAAGTAAAAAGAACAAAAGGCAAAAGAAAAGCAACAAAAAGAAAGTTTGCTCTTACATGTGGAACAAGAAAAAGAAAAAAAGGTAACAAAGATAAAATTGACTGAAAAAAAGAAGAAAGGGGAAAAAGGACAAATAGAGACAACTAATGACAGTCTATCGGAAATGATGATGAAGACTACTAAGGCTGCTGACTAGTGATTGGTGTTTGTATGTGAAAGAGTATGTGTTTTGCCACTTCTTCTTTCCTCAGCTCTACAAATTTGATTGGTGCTAGCAAAAACAACACACACACAAACGATGAGAGGAAAAGGTGAAAAACAAAAGGCAAAAAGGCAGCAGCATCAGAAGACTTCTATTCTTATCGACTCTAGATATAAAATTGGATGAAGACTGCTGCTGCAGCAACATTTTTGCACTGGAGGTGTTGCAAAAAAGGAAAAGCACACACAAGTCGGTATTTTGTTTGCATTTGTTCCTTATCTCTCTCTCTTTCTCTCTTTCTCTCTTTCATCTAGAAGACAGCAACACCACCGTTCAGTACTAAAACATGCTTAACCTGAAAATTAACGGTCAACTGCAGCATCAGCAAAATCGCCAAATTAAAAGATCTATTTGTCAGTTGAAAAGGCTGTAAAGAAAAATTATGAAGAGGCGGGGAAAGTTCATGTTGAACAGGACTGGGAAGATCGCTTTTAATTAGTGCAAGGGCTGAACATTTCACAAGAGCATTGGTGGCGGTAATGGAAAACAATGCGCCATCGGCAAATGAGATCAGTGGCTACTGTTTTTGTTGCTCTTGTATTTGATGACCACACATTATGATCTTTGGTGGTGGCTTTAAAGTGCGGAAGAAATGGAGCATTTTGGCATAATTTCACATGCAGGCGCTAAACAGTTTCTCTTTAGCGCTGCTCGATTTGCCTCGCTTGTTGTTTGTTGCGTCGAGCTGGCCAATTGCGTCATCATTATCAGGGCTGAGGTTATTCTAATTACTTAGGAACAAGTAGCTGAACCGCAGCAAACTACACACGACGGCAGAAATTTCACTTTCAGTGGAAAATTAGCATTTCATTTGCGTTTGAGTTTGTTTGTCAGGTGTTCAGGTTCCGGAAGAAAAACAAAAGCAGAGTAAAAAGTGTGAGTCTGTTGGCAAAGACAATGAAAACGTTGCACAATGAAAGAGAGAAGCTCTTGTTTGTGATAATGATGCTTAAACCATCAGCAACAGTAGCAAAAGTAATTAATGCTACAATTAACCGACAGGAAAATTGAATCATCACTGCCACTGAAGATAATAATTAACTTATTAATACATGTTCTTTACGGCAAAAAATGTAACAAAACAAAATCAAGCAAAAAAACTACAAAAATGATGATCATCAAGATCACTTAATCAAATGCCCAGCGTCGTAAAACCTTATTTAGCGTGCGCCAGTTTTTATTCTCTTTTCTTTTCTTAACTCAATTGCATTTATGATAAAACAAAAAGCACAAATCTCTAATCTTTGACAGTCAAATCGGCTAACTTTTTTCAATCTGCTTAAAAATTTGCCCTTAAAAAGCAGCAGCATCAGCGTTAGTGGTGGCGGCATTCAAATGAGCTTTAGAGAGCAGGCATCGTTTCCATAGAGTTCACCCACTTTGTGCGATCAGAGGTGCTTTGCATTTCCGTATTATCTGATGGGGGCCAGGATGGGGGCGCATTAGAGCAGGAGAGAGGCACTGCTGACTCTGATCATGAACAAACACAAATCGCCTTTGTTCCCATTTTGCTAATTTGTTCAATCGACTTTGAACGTGCATGTCTGTCTGCCTGACTCAACTCAGCGGTAAGAGGGATGGCCATCTATCTTTTTAGTGCACTTTAGTTGCACCCATCATCACCACCACTACCACTACTACTTTCGCTATCAGGTGCAAAAATGCAAATTTTTTCAACATAAAGTTGATGTAGAAAGCAGATTTTTTCAATGTAAAGGGCCAGACAGACAAACACAGTACATAATACACGCCGCTTTAATCTCTTTGAACTTTGACAAGTCAACTGTTTACTATTTTTTAGCTAATGCAAGATAAGCTGATCCCAGTTTACTTGCTGATTAAGTAATAAAAGGCACCCAAAGGGCACAAGGAAAAACTTGAATTGTGTGTTAGTTTAATGACATTTATAGTAGAGTTTGATAAACAAAAAACATATTTTAAAAAACTAGAAATTTTAATAGTTTATAACATCATTTATCATATCATGCACAAAACAAACATTGTACTTAATGAAATTAATTAGCACAGCAAGAATCAATTAGTTAGATAATTTAGCAGTGGACTCTATTTGTTCCTTTAGTAAACTGTATAGTTGACGTCGTCGTCGTCATTTTTACTTGTCGTTTTAGAAAAAGCTGTCAATTAATGTCATCGTTTATCAACAACAATAAGGAGACTTTCTTAGTTTATGTGAAAAGCATAAAAAATTGGAAGACTCGTTTTCGATTAGATTAGCTTTGTTTGCGATTGCAAACAGTATGTTACATCCTTGTTGTCATTGAAGAACATATCATCGAGCTCGCTAGTTTCATTACAAATTTGTTTCTCGTTCAACCAAGACAATGCCTTTTATGCAAATTCTTACCACCCTTTCTCGATCACAAGTGCCTGAAAACTTGGGCCAGCTGGCTGCCGTTGCTCTGTCCAAAACACTGGGCAACAAACCCATTGAGCGAATCAGTGTGCATATACTCACCGATCAGATGATTTTTTCAGGTACAAAATGTTCTAATTTTATTTCAAATTATTAAGTATATTCTTGTTTGTCTTAAGGATCTCAACCTGGAGTTAACGGCCCTTTGGCACTTGCTGATCTGCGTTCAATTGGCAGCGTGAACCTGGAAGACAATCGAAAGACAGTTGAGGCGATCACTGACTTGCTGCACCAGCAACTGAACATTCCTAAATCAGAAATTCGAATGTTTTTTAATGATTACAAACCAGACATGGTTGCCATCGATGGCAAAGTCGTCACTGATATTTCTGACTAAAAAGTAAAACAGAAGATTTCTTTGCACTATACTGCAACAGGTGATTTCTGTATTTGTTGATATATCAAAAAACAAAATTGGACAAAATTGTAGATTTTTTAGCACAAAGAGTTTAAAATGAACTCAAGTTGTTTAGTGTGTTGTTTAGCAACCTAAATTTTGATAAAAATGTTTTATCAAACAAACGATTAATGTTTTATGCAAATTTTCAAGTTTTTTCAAGTTTCAACATTTAAAAATGGTCGTTTTGCGTAAGGAAACTCAATACCATCAATCAAAAGTGTAGATTTTTGTTTTTCATTCTTTAAAAAACAAAACAAAAATTTTTTGAAATAAATAGCGCACTGACTATTGTCTTATATTCAGAATATTTACAGTATAAAAGGAATCATATTTAAATCATTTTTTAAAAACAAAACAAAAATTCTTTGAAATAAATAGCGCACTGACTATTGTCTTATATTCAGAATATTTACAGTATAAAAGGAATCATATTTAAATCATTCTTTAAAAACAAAACAAAAATTCTTTGAAATAAATAGCGCACTGACTATTGTCTTTTATTCAGATTATTTACAGTATAAAAGGAACCATATTTAAAATTCGGTTATTCAAACACCGTAGCAAATAAAACATGCTATCATTTGCCGAAAAAATAGAAGTGCTTTTGCCAAATGGCAGTTCCACATTATCCCAAACAGTGGTCCACCACTTCTTTACTCCCCTGCTGTCCACTGCCAATGAGTACCTCATTGCGATGGCAGACACTTCCACCACCACCAGAAAACGTATCACTGAAATTTTCTTCACTTCTTGGAGTTCCCCTTCTCTTGCCCAAGACCTTCGCCTAGTGTTCTACTGGTTCTACACTTTATTGGGCCTAGGACGGCTGATTCTCTGCTCACTGGTCCTCAATTTGGAACTTTCACTGGAAACGTACAGCAGCGTCGACCCACTGGGACACTTCTTTGTGCAGAGTGGCCTCCTCGACCGGTACCTGGCACTGGCCCTAACTCCGACACCGGTGCAACTTCTCTACTTTCACTATCTGGTTCACTTTGCCCGAGGCTTCCGGTGCTACCTGCTCGTCTACGAGCTGACTGTTCTCAATGGGCAGAGTTTCGAGCGGCTCAATCCAAAGATCACTACCTGGAAAGCGTTCTTTCAATCACTGTGGGTGATGGACAAAAAGATCAAGTTTAAATACCAGAAACTGCCACACTTTATTCCTTTAGACCACGAGGTTCGTTGTCGAACACTGGTGATAGCAACCCTTGGAAATTACATTTTTGCTGCCAGCGTTTTCCTCTTAGCAGTTGTGATGTTTCTGGGCAATGCCCACTACCAGACGGTAGTCTTCTGGCCAGAGTACGGTGCCAGGCCGTTGTCAGCACTTCTACTGATGGACCTCACACTGGCGCTGTACGCCTCCTTGTACTTCATCAAACTGGCTCTCTTCTTCGCTTTGCAAATCAACATATTCACCTACGCAGCTGCCGCCCAACAACGGCGCAACAATGACCAACTGAGGGTGTTGCTGGTCAAGGTGGAAAAAGGTGGACAGGCTCAAAACACCCCAATAGTAGAAGGCTTAAAAAATCGCCAACATCATCAGCACCCAACTCAGCCACTACTTTGCTATCGGTTTCCAGGCGAAGCTTCCGTTCATTTGTCCGCCTACCTCGCCAATCGCTACCTGTCCAGTCACCTGCAACTGCTGACTGACCTGGTGAGCATTGACGAGGAACTCCTTTCCACAGCCTTCTTCCTCTGCCTGCTCACCTTTTTCAGCCTGGACGTGTACGCCCTCTGCGTCCTGGTCACCCGGTACCGGGTGCTGTCCACCGGTGAGTGGACACTCCTGCTTTCCATCCTCCTCATCATTGTGATGAGCGTCACCGCTGGAACGATGCCCGTTCTCCAGCTGCACCGAGTGGTGCACAGTCCGGCGCCGCTTCTCTTCCGAGCAGTGCAAGTGGTAGGAAATTCAACAACCAAAGTAAAAAATACTGTTTCAGTCGACAGCCTTCGCTTGAAGCTAAAGCTTTCCACGCGTTACGAAGTGCTCACCAGCGGGCCAAAGTTTGCCATCAGCATGGGACCGCTAGGACCGGTTACGCCAAACGCCGCTTTACAGGTAAGATACTCTGTGTTTTTTAAACAAATGCTTTATGAACATTTATTTTACATTTATTTTAGTTTATTTTGGTTTATGGCGGTAATTGAGAATGAAAAGTATATTTTTTAAACTGAAGTTTTAATCATAACTTGTTTTACAGCTTTCTTTTTCTTTGGTCTAAACTTAATACTGGGATAATGTCGCAACAAATCTGATATAATATACCTGTGTTTATTTATTATGTTTAAGTCATTCTGTTCAAAACTAGACAATGTTTTTGCTAAATTACCTCATTGTTTCAAATCATCGATCTCGACGTGAACGAATTCTTCCGTTAGGGCTGATCAAATAGGCGTTTCGATAAGCATCAGAAGCCAGGTACTCCTTCAGTGGCTCCAACTGCTCAAAGCGTGCTATGTACTGCCCTAGATTGGAATACTTTGTCACGCCTTCATCATAGACGGTCTCCTCGTTGAGCAGAATTCGGTACCAGTCGAGGTACTCGTAGGCCATAAAGTCGACATAGCTGAGGCGGTCTCCGGTCAACCACTTTCGGCCATCAGACGCCAGAAAGTTGTTCAGCTGTGTGAAGTACTCGACAAACTGCTCCTTGATGGCGACAGCTTCTTTCTGCCACTCTGCCTCAGATGGATAGGGCCGAAAGAGGGGCATGATCAGCTTAGTTCGGATGTCGATGATCTGGTTTTCTATCATGTCTTCTACGGCGAGGGCGGCATTGTCGTTTGGAGACGCACGTAAACCCGCAATACGTGCTATGTACTTGATGATTGCTTGGCTCTGTTTGGATTTTAGAGAAACTTTTATAATTTTTGGTGTCAATAACGCTTCAACTGTTTACCTGAGTAAGCTTCACTTGATTGTCCACTGGAAGGGTGTACATTTTAAAAAACTAATTTAGTGGTACAGTTCTTTTAGTTATTGCACAGTCATATTACCAAAAAAGGGGAGATTCGGAAAGGGTACACCAAGAGAGGACTTTGTTTTGCGAAACGTTTCCTTCACATCGCTTGACTCGGTGTCAAATTGCAGACGTTCTTCTTCGTATGGAATGGCCGCATATTTCAGCAGCAGACGAATGGGCTCGGCAAGTCCTCTAACAAAAATAATAAGCTGATAAACAAATATTTTTTTGCAGTTTTCAGTTGTACCGTAAGTCCCAGTAGACAAGTTTCATTTTTGCCTGTTTTCTGCAGTGTTTGTTGTGGTTAGAAAAAGCAACAAAAAGTTGGTGAGCTAGCTGCAAGCACACAACAACTTTACATGTCAGCTATATAGCAAATCAAAACCAGTTACTTAAAGGTCGTTTTGGGTACTTTTTCTAATCATTAAGCAGACCGTAGTGCAGCTGTACAATAATCAATAGACAAAATTGAAAGTAACAGTGTTGTACAGTGAGAAATCATAAACTTATAATCATCGACGTTCAGTCAATTTATTTCAAACATGCAAAAAAATTATTTTTTGAAGTTTCCACGTTTTTGACGTGAAGTAATTCGATGTGAAGGACTGAGCAGGATTCCGTATCGATAGGCATCAGAAGCGAGGTACTCTTTCAGCGGCTCCAACTGCTCAAAACGTGTCATAAATTGTCCTAACTTCGGGTACTTTGTTACGCCATTGTCAAAAACGGTTTCCTCATTCAGCAGGGCCCGGTACCAGTCGATGTACTCGTAGGCCATAAAGTCGACGTAGCTAAGACGGTCTCCGGTGAGCCACTTTCGATCGTCAGTTGATAAAAGGTTTTCCAGTTGTGTGAAGTACTCGACAAACTGCTCCTTGATGGCCGTCACCTCCTTCTGCCACGCCTCTTCAGACGGGTACTGGCGAGTGAGCGGCGTTTTCAGTCGGTTGCGAATGTCGATGATCTGACACTCGAGCATGTCTTCCAGAGCCAGTGCGGCGTTGTTGTTGCCCGGTGCTCGAAGACCGAAATGTCGTGCGACGTACTTGAGGATCGCTTGGCTCTATCAAAGTAAACTTTTTTAAACAAAAATAAAACTTTAAGTTTTCTTTTACTTTACCTGAGTTAGCCGAAACTGTCCGTGTTCAAGAATTGGCAGATTGGGAAATGGAAGTTTCAGAGTGTGTTTGTTTTTGCGAAATGGCTCTTTGAGGGCGGCAACACTGCTGCCTTCACCAAACTGCAGGCGTACGTCTTCAAATTGAGTTTCAGTGTATCGGAGCAGTAGGCGGATGGGTTCAACCAGTCCGTGCACGTCCCAGTACACAAGTTTCATTTTGTCCATTTTAGTGTGGTGAGCAAACAAACTTTTTTGATTGGATGACAGTACAATGTTAGAAGAGAGTTTATTTAAAGTGCTTTTTGTATTTCACAGCTCAAAAAGGCACAGCATTATCATTGCAACATCATCGTTGTCTGTCTTATCTTGTGCATTTTTGTCACAATGATGGCATTTCTTAATCAGCAAATAAGATAAACGGAAAATATGTGAACAGTAGAAAGAAAACTACTAATAAATCAACTAATGTTTTGTTCTATCAGTTATGCCATCTGAAAGTGGCCAAAATGTAAAAATGTAAATTCCCAAATGTTTTCATTTCACCTAACACTTTCGTAGAAAGTAGCAAAACTACAAGCCGGTTTGTACTTAAACTCCGCTTGTCCAAAATTGAAGTAGCACTGCTGGTAAGGAAACAGCCTGACTGCGGCACAGTACGACTGCACGCTGGCCATCTTCACCTGCTCAAGAGCGTTGTTGCCTGCTGCATATTCATGTTTACTTTTATCCGTAATCAGCTGACCATTGAGAAAGAAGTCAAATCTGGAGCTGTTCAGATCGAGCAGACAGCCGATAACATCGCCCGCTGTCCACGACATGTCACCACTTAGCGATCCCTTCACCCTCAGCTGCCTTCTCTTGGTCTGGTTACTCCACAAACAGCGGTGGTAACCGTCAACGCCAAAGAAGTACCCGCTTTCTCCTACACCCCCCTCCAAAACGCAGTCTATCTGATCGGCAGAGCTCCAGCCTAGAACCATTGGCCCTGAGGTGAGAAGGATGGCTTCGTAAAAGTAGACACCCGTGGAAAACTGGTACACTGATCGGGCACTTTGGCATTCGTTAAAGTTGTCCACGCAACGAGCGGAAAGGCGGTCTGGAGAAAGTTTAAGAGTCGGAGAAGCCGTTCTAGGGTCTAGGCTTGCTTGCGAACTGTTCAAAATGGAAAAATGCTCTTCTTCTTTTTCAATGCCGGGAAGGTGCTTTGAGTCAAACAGCCACCGGCAGGCAAAGAGTATCTGGTATCGCAGAATGTTTTCCTGTTTTCTACCCTTAGGCCCTGCCGCCTCGTACAGTTTTTTGACGGAAAATTTGTTCAAAGCTGAGGCGCTGTCCACCAAATCAACCATGATATTCAGTTCAGGGGCGTCTAGCAATTGCACCTGATCAGAAGAAAGTTTTTCAATGCAGAGGACAGCGTAGAAAAAAAGCTCCGTTTTGCGACTTCTGTAAAGGATCTCCATTAGGAAGGCCGCAATGTCCGCTGTAAAAAGGTGAACGCCTTGCCAGATTTTGTACGGTTCGTAGAGGGCGTTTAGGATGAGCAGCATGTTCAACTGTTGCCTCTGAACGATAAGAGGAGTATTTTCAGGTGCAGACCACTGAGTGCTGTAGCGAATTAGAGGATAAAGTAACTCAAAGAGGAGTGCCGGCGAAGGTAGATAGGTGAAAGTGGAGCAGAGGTAGAATTTGATCCAGTGGCCCCAGATGCTTAGTTTGCTAACTAAAGTTAGTGGATTGCACAGTGAGTCCTGAAAGTGGTCGACGAGCAGGAAGGACTGCACCAGATGAAGACCGGCGTTTGGGCAGGTAATTTTCCTGAAAAGCGAGTCCTTTCGATCTTCAATAAAGTACAACCAGTTGTATTTGCCCTCCTCCACAGCGTAATTTAGCTTCTCTACCCATCGGCCAATTTTTGCTTGCTCAGAGTCTCTACTAAAAAGTTGAATTCCATCATTGGTGAGCGCCTGTTTCGGCCAGTAACTCAGTCCGGTGGAAACAGTCTCTAATAGTTCATTTGCGATGTTGTCATCAATAAAGTTGTAGGAAGCAGAAGAAAAAGACATGGATGAAATGCTTCGGTTTAGCGATTGTTCACTGCGATAGCAAAGAGGAACTTCAGTTTGAAAGTCTACCCTAACTTGCTGATGGGCGGAAAGTGCCAGGGCAGCATAATACAGTGGCTGCTTCTGTCTAGCAAAACTTCCTTTCCAAGCAAACTCTTTCAGTTTAATGCCGTTGAAGTAAAATGCAAACTTGCCTGCAATAAAATCAATCAGACAACCCACAGTATCGCCTGCTTTCCAAGTCGACGTTGATTGTCTAAATTTGAACACCTTTTTTTGATTGTGCCAAACACAACGCTCAAAACCGTCAATAGCAATTGAATGGAGGTCCTGGCCAATGTTCCAACTTTCCTCTTTGAACTCGCACTCCCGTTGGCACCAGCCAAAGCGCATTGAGCCGCTGGTCACTAGACGCACTTCAAAGTAGTGCACTCCACTGTTGTAGCTGAATTTGGAACGAACGGGAATCAATTGGTTTCGATCATTTCGAACAGTAAGGTGGTGTGAACAAAAAGAAATTAACGGAAAAGGTTCAATTTCTCTTGATAAATTCGTTTTAAGGTTCTCTGTGATGTGAAGAATTTGTAAAATTGTTTCCGATTTTTCCATTTTTTCCTCAAAATCTTCTTGCAAACAGTTGAGGTGAAGGAGTATCTCTAGTTTGTTTATCTCTTCTAAAACAACTGTTTTATTTCTATCAATTGACTTTTTAAGGGCAATTAGTGCCCAAAGAACGGTTTCACTGTGTTGAGTAGTAGCTGATAAAAGGGTTTCAGTATTAATCAACCGAAGAAAGTAGGCGATGAGCACTTGTTGGCTACTAACATCACTGTTCCAGCTTTCAATGCCTCTTGAAGTGCTAAGTTCATGCAAAAGCACAAAAAGAAAACAAACGTTTTGATGTTGAATCCAATTGTGAGTGTGCAAACTCCACGGTTTGCTAGTGAAAGAGGTAATCATTTGCAGAAGCTCTTTATACAAGTTTTTATCGGATGAAGTTAAGAAAAAATTTGCTTTTGAAAAAAGTAAATAAAAAAGAGTGTACATGCAAGAAATGCTTTTTTCGTAGTTAGACCAGTCAATAACATTAATAACGGTTTGCCCAAGCCTGAAAAAACCATTGTTTTGCTTAAGGATTTGTTGAACATCTGAATCAATGTACCGACAAAAACTTTGTGCGTCATTAGCCTTATTTTGTTTAAGAAAACGTTTTATGCATGTTTCGAGTTTTTCTTGATTTGCATCAACAAACGGAGCAAAACTTTGAAAATAACAGTTAAAACTTTGAATTTTAATGCTTTGATTGTTTCCCGATGTTTGCTGAAAGGGTTCAAGTAGCCAATAAGCCGGAGCATTTCCTCCTGATTGAGTGTGAAAGTTAAAGTTGCCATTTTTCTTTTGGTCATAAGTAAATGGTTGCTGACCAAAATTAAAAAAACATTGCTGTCGTTCGCCTAAACTGGCCACTGCGAAATAGAGTTTTGCAGTCGAATTTTCATGTTCAGGTTCAGCATAGAAGCCTATTGGCTTTCCGTTAAGAAAAAAAATAAATTGACCTTCATCTGCGTTTATAAAAGAACCAATAATGTCTCCTGGACGACAAAAATTATCAAAATTTAACGTTGAAGGAGAAAAACAGTAACTTTTGTAAACGACAATCTTTCGAGCAGTGTCAAAACTAATGAAGTATTTGTCGTGGTCGAAATCAGTTGCACGGAAGGGACTTTGCCTGGTGCCCCAACCTATGTGCATTGGCCCACTAGTGAGCACTGTTGCCTCGTAGTAGTAACTTCCAGATGTGACAGGAAAAATAGAACGAACGTACTGCACTTCTTTTGAATCATTTCGAGCACAAAATCGATCTTCCGAAAGTTTTATCAATGGTAACCGAGACGACATTTGCTTGTCAAGTGAGACGAACTTACAAAACCAAGTTGAAACAAAATGAGCAATGTAGTTGAAAATTAACCGGTGATGATGATTATTATTAGAGGAAGTATGTAATAAAATTGCCATGTTCAAACTTGGCATCTGTGAAATGGTTTTTATCTTTTCGGCTATTAAAGCAAAATCTGAAATTTTGACAATTTGATTTGCAAAAAACGATTCTACTGCTAAAACAGTCCAAATATGTAACTCTAAATCTTTTGAGCAACAAAGTAGTTTGTAAAAATGCTTTATCATTTTGGTTTTAATTTGAATTGTCATTAAATTGCTTGGAGTGCATTTGATTAAATTAGAAAGAACAATGCAGCCATTTCGATGCTTGATTGTTTCACCATTAAAATATGTTAGACTTTTTATAAATGCTAATACTTTTGTCTCAAAAACTGTTTTCCAATTTGAAAAAAGATTAAAATCTGCTGTAAAATAGTTAAGTAAATAAAAAATTTTATAGTGATTTAGCACTATTGTTTTTTTCCAGAAAAGATTTATAGTGGATTGCATTGCTCGGAAAACAGAATCTTCAAAAATAACAGCTTTTTGTAAATACTTTTTTAAAATTTTTAATTTGTAACTGTTGTTGTTAAAGAAATACGCGTGAATCAGTTCATCGCAAACGTTTTGGTGGACATCGCTGTAATGAACAAAATTTAAAAAAATAAACTTTTGATTTTTGTTAATTAAAAAAGGAGAAAGTAATTTGTTGTTTTGTATTGTATTTACTTGATGTAATGTCTGATAACTTTTATTGTTTAGGTCATAATAAAATGGTGATTTTCCAAAATTAAATTTGCATTGCGTGTGCGGCGATAGTTTAGCAAACGCAAATAGTTTTTTATCTTTGTCAATAACAAATTTTATCAAAGAAATAATGTCGCCATTCAAGTAAAAAGCCGCTTCATTTTTATCAAAGTTAATTAAACAACCAACAACATGATTTTTATTCCAATATCTGCATGTAGATATTTGTTTACGAGGTAACCACTGACTGTAAACATTGTTGTAGTCATTTTCAAATTTAAAATATTGAGCATCATCATTTGAATCATTTTTTAGATCACATTCAATGCAAAATTCATCTTCCTTGAATGACCAGCCAATCTGTACTAGTCCTTCTGTTTCTATCATAACCTCATAATAGATTTGACCACTATTGACCGGAAAACAGCAAGTTACCGGTGCGTCAAGATGGTTGTCATTTCGAACCGTCAAACCATCAGATGACACCTTGACAATTGTGTTTATTTTGATTTGACTTTTTAAAAGAAAAACACAATCTTGCATCCAGGTTAGAATAAAGTTTAGTTGAGCATCAGTTTTGTTGTAGAGTTCAGACATAGCAAACTCTTCCACAACTTGTGTTCCCACGTTGTGACTAGAAAAAATATTGTCAAAGATTTGCAGTTTTTCAATAATAACTAGTGATAGGGCTAAAACATCTAAATCATCATCTGTTGTCTTTTGTTTTAGTAGCCGTAAAGCGTAGGCTAGCATTTGTTTTATTTCACAAAAGTTCAGGTGTCGCACACTGTTTTGTGACATATCAATAAAGTACAGCAGCATTTTGCAGACGTTGGAGTGCTTGATGGAGTTTAGCGAAAAAAGATGATGATTAGTTTGGTCATCGAGGTAGTGGGACAGCACTTTTAGGAGTTTTGGCAAACAAGTCTCCCATAGCATTTCTTCTGAACAAGAGCGTTTAAAGGTAGAAAACCGCTGCTTATGAGCTTCCAAAAGGTACTTTATATTGACAAAGGTGGATAAATGATTTAAAAAAGGACGAATCTCAATATATGTAGGATTTGAGCTAAACTGAATGAGATTTTCAATTAAATTGTAATTTAAACTGAAATATTTAAATAATGTTTTGTTTTGGCCAAAATTGAAAACGCATTGTTGTTGTGAAGAAAAGGATGCTGACGGAAAATAGTTTAGTAACAAATTGGTTTTCTTTGTTTTAATCTTTTTCTTTGTCATCACTTTACTTCCGTTCAAGTAAAAATTGAATGTTGTTGTTGACCTGATCAAAAGACAACTCACTACGTCACCCACTTTCCAGCGAGGAAAACTTTTAGACAATTCAAACTTTTGTTTTTGAATCCAGATGATCTTCTCGTGACCATCATAGCCAATGGAGCTTAAACTATCTCCAACAATAAGATTACTTGGCTTTTTTTCACTTGACCAACCAATTCGCATTGGTCCGTCAGTCAGCAGAACTACCTCATAGAAAAAAACTTCTGACGTGTGAAGAAAAGAGAAACAGATGCTTTGCCAATTGTACTCACTACGGGCGCACAGTTCATCAAAATGAAACTTTAGGTGATAGTTGGCGTATTGATGATCTAAAACGTTTTCTTTTTGAGCTGTTGATGCTGTTGTGAGTTCATCAATACTCGCCGTTATGCTTTTGTTTCTTTCATTATCATTACCCTCAGATTTCATCAAATTCAAAAGCCACCGTGCACTGAAACCATTTGAAATTGAGTTGTAGAATTGCTCATTATTATTGTTAGAATACAAATTATTCATTTGCAGATTGTCGTAGTCAAGAGTAATCAGTTTTAACTTTGCTTCTAAGCTAGCCATCTCATTGGGCATCGTTTGCATCAGCTTTTGTTTAAGATTAGCACATTGCAAAAAACACTCTAAAGTGAGCATGGCAAACTTTTGCGTCCATCTACAGTGTCCTGGGTCAAGTTTGTCCAAAAGCAAACGTTGAACCAGATGTCGTGACAAAATCATCTGATTTAAGTTTTGACAAGTGAATTTAGGCAAAAATATGGCCAGCGTCAGGCAGAGGTTGCGGTGGTATGTTTGTTGTTGTTGCTGCCGGTGCTGGTTCTCTTCTAAAACGCTCATGTCAATGACATTATTATCTCGAATGTAAGGAAAAATTATGAAAAACAGTTGTTCAATTTGTGGCAGTTCTACAGTGTCTGTTATTGAATCAACTAAATGATTGATGGCAGCAAAGAAATCGCCGACTTGCTGATCAGAACTAGAGTTTTGTTGTGCACCAGCACTGTTGTTGAATCCCAGAACTTCCACTATTGATTGCACTAAACGTAAATAGTCTTCACTGCTAGAAAACAAGTTTTTTGGTTTTGACTTAAATTGAGACAAGGCTAAAAATGTAGATTTTACAGCGACATTTTTCTCAATGTTGGCTATGCATTTGTTAAATTCTTTCTGTTTTTGATCTTGATATTGAGAAAAAGGCAGCATTCTGAAATTATATGGTTGACTGATTATCATACTAGAAGAAGTGTCTGAAGAAGCTGAAGTTTGAATTGTTTGAACGCCGTTTGAGTCCATTTTTGCAAATAATATTAATTAAGATCAAGTAAAAAAATGCTAAAAATTTAGGACAATATCACCGGTTACAACTGGAAACTATAGATTCAAATCATGTTTGTGTATTGTCGTTGCTCATTTATAAGCGGTTTTTACTACGTCTTAGTATGTTTGTCTCTGAAGTCAACATCAGTGAAGTGATAAATTACGACGTTTCTGATAATAAAAATAGCTAGAAAAAAATTGGTAGAAACCTTGATCTACAACTACATTGTTATAGCAATTGAATAATTTTGTTTTTGAAAAATACAGGTATTATGCAAAAAATATTATGGGGTTTTGTAATCATGAGCATTACAAAAGGGCAACAATAAAAGTAAAGTGAGTACTTTATCCTGTGTATGACAGGAATAAAGTAATGATCAGAGGATTATAAGTAAAACTTACTACTAACAAATTACATGTTTTTCATTTCTGACCATCCATACATTTTTGTACATAAAAAAATTAAGAAAAGTGTATTTTAATATGAAAAAATTGAATACATCAACAAGTTTGAAAAAAGAGCGCAGCAGCAATGAACAGCACTAAAAGCAGTGCCAAAGTGGATAGTTGTGACATGCTACCATGACTAGTGTCACTCAGCTGCGGACAGTCACTTTGAGCAGTGCTGCACTGCTCACTGCTGACCAGAAAATCAACGCCGGCGATGATCTCCGATTTGCAGGCCGTGGCCTCCTCTGCCGCCCTCTTCATCGCCGCCGCCTTCTGCAGCAGGTCACAGCAGCCCTGGTGGCCGACGACGGTCACCTCGACCATATCGGCGGCTGCTTCGCTCACCGTGGCGCCATTCTGACGGGCAATGTCGGCAAACTGGCGGAAGCAGTCTTCAGTGTTGAAGTAATATGCCCCCGATTGATGAACCAAAGAGATGCTGAGAACACAAACTAAAAGTAACTTGTACATCGTTGAAGCTGCTGTTTAGCGACAATTGCTTGCCGGTAGCAGATGTTGGAGTAAAATAGCGGTGATTCTAAACTTGTGGTACTAAAAGCTTTTCTCACTTTTATGACGTGCAAAAGCATGAGTTGTCTTGTTTGCATTCCCTGGTTACCAAAGGGCTGGTCTTGATAAGGGAAGTGTTGTAAGTATTGTTTCAATGTTAAGATGCAAATGATGTAGGCTGCAATAAAATTCCCATAAACTACAACTAAAAAAGTAAATAAAGCAGTAATACAGTAGTAGCTTTTTTCATATTGAAACAGCTTACTACTGTTTGATTGACATTTCTCTTTTTGAAATGTAGGACACCAGCGTCGTTTACTTTTGATATGTGTTTTTGGGTAAGGTGCTGTAAAATGGGTAAACTATTGGTACAAACCTAGTCTAGAAACCTTAAAAAACCTGCAAATGCCCTTTCAAGAGATTGTCCCAAATAATGGTATGTTTTGATTTTGATAAATATTTTTGAAAACATTATTTACAAAAATGGTTGCCTTAAATATGCGGCAATCAACAGATTAGTCATAATAGGACGCCAAAACTGAGATGATTTTTATATCAATACTTATTTTAATACTAAAGCAGTTTTACTTGAGAACAGCAATTTCTAAATACCTGAGCACAAAATGTAAAATGCATTTGTGCTAAAAAACAATAATAAACCCACTTACTACATAAGTGCCTAAATACTTATAATTGCAAAGTAATCATTGTATTGATTTGTGTGCCAGAAAAAGGTATATTAACTGCTCTTTGCGGCTTTTTAAACAACGCTTTTTGTTTTTTTATTTGGTATTTTCCCATTCACAAAACACAGAAAAATGGCCAAGTTCCTCGTTCTTTGTGGTTTCTTTGCTCTAGGTAATCGCTTTATTTTGTATTAGCACTTTTAACCAACTAAAAGGTTGTTACTTTCATAGCATCGATGGCGTGTGCACAGGAATCGACACTCACAGCAGCTACTCCAACTGCTCCAGTGCCAGTTTCAACGTCTTCACTACCAGTAGTTACAACTGCACCACCGGCAGTTACACCTACTCTACCGCCAGTGCCAACACCGGGCGCCTTTCACATGAAGGACCTTTTGGACACCCTGGTGAGGCGAGGCAATGATCTGGTGGCCAATGTGACCTCCAAACTCACCGCCTACCGAACCGCCAACAACTACTTTGTTCGGGCCATTGAAGACGAGCTGCGTGTCCTCAACACCGTTCTCACTGACCTGAAGGAGGAGCAGGGTAAACCGGAGAGTGCCTTCAACCAGGCCTTCCTCTTACAAGCCACCCTTCAGGTGACCCGTCACGAGAACATTCTCACTGAAATGTTTCTGCTGGCTGATAAGGCGAACAACGATCCGTCGTACAGGAGTCTGCTGGAGATGGTTGATGCGCTGCTCGCCCGTGCCTACCAAGACTATGGCATGCTGGTTGTCCACAAAAAGGAGGCTGAGGGAAAGGAGATTGAAAAGCAGATTGCAGAGATTGAAACTCTGGAAACTAAACTGAAGTCACTCAATTTCAAGACTAGCCCCGAAGAGGTGCAGAAGGTAGTTGAGGAGATGCTTCAACACGAGCGAATCATCGAAGAGGAGCTGTACCGCATTGAGCACTTGAAAACAGAAACGAGCACGTTTTGATTTTTGAGTTTTTGGGGACTTTAAAACAAATAAAACCAATATAGTTTGGACAAACTAGTTTGTTAAACATAATGATAAGGTTGTTTGTATCCTTATCAGAAGAGGATGTAATGTCAATGTCTATTTTTAAAATACTGCCAAGTTATGGCAATTGAAAGTTATCAGTTTGCCGATTAAACGGCAATTTTGTTTGAAATGCACAGATTGAAAGTGACAATCAATAAACGTGCAGCAGTGTTTTTAAACCATTTATTATAAGAGTTGAATCATTAAATGTAACATGCGTTCATTTAAAGTGAAAAATTTGTTGGTTTTACATTTGAAAATCTGGTTTAAAAGTTTGTGTTAGTGTATCAAAACGAAAACTTTGCAAGGTCAAAAATAAAATGATACGTTTTGAAAAAAATAATTGTGTGTTGCTTTCAAAATAAATATGTGTAATGGAAAACAAAAAATATCATTGTTTATTTGTGAACAATCTTGCTGTTTAAAAATATAATCATGTTATAAATTTTGTAAAATGAAGAATTCGCATTGGGCCCTAAAAAGGAAAGTGTGCTTAAAATAATTTTGTTCAATGCTGAAAAAATTAAAAATGTACAAATAAAAATGATAAAGAAAAAGTAGCCAATGTTTGAATCATTTTAATACAAATAATTAAGTCCTGTTCACATTCTGCCAGAGGCATGCTGCAGGATAAATGGGCGCAATGAAGGGGGCATCGGTGTCAGGCCATTAATGTTCCAGACAAAAGAAAAGGTGGTGAAAGAAAGGAAAAGAGTGAGGAAAGCATTCGACCAATCGGCCAGATTATTGACCGCAAGCGAAGCCAAAATGATCGCTCCTAGGAACAGCGTTCCGCCGTAAAGTGAGCAGATGGACGAGTTCTCCTGGAGCAGGCCATGCAAGGCAATGCACTCGATGATAATGCAGCCGATGGAGATGATCGTCGAAAAGTTTTGAGCGATGTAGGCAGTCAGAGTGCCAGGGAGCACGTCCTTGACAACCAAATACTGATTGCACACCGTGGGAATGGTGTTCGAGCTGTAGAGGTCAAGGTCAAGGAGACCGGACAGCTGGCTGGAGATGCACGACGCCACGAAAAGAACCAGAATGAACTTCTTCAGATTGAAGATCGCCTGGTGATAGCCAGGAACAGGGTGGGGCGCATTTTTAGTGCCCAAGAAGTACAGTGCATCCAGAGGGTTCATTGTTGAAACAATTGGGTATGCTGTTTACCTTTTTCAAAATGAGTCGTTTCAGTGAGTTAATGAGTGTGCGTTCACATGCTGCAGCTGAGAAAAGATGCGCTAAGACAGTTTGTGCTCTCGGTGGCCAGCAAAAGAGTTCCAAGAGAGAATGATGCGTAGCATCTGGGTTAATGCTGCGTACGCATTTCTATATAGAAATTGCTCTTGACCTTCAAATCAACAGCCAACAGAATGTTTTTTATTCAATTACATATATAACTTGTTTGAAAATTGCAACTCAAAAAAATGTTACAATAAAAATAAATGTGAAAAATGATATTTTTTTCTGCACTGCACCAAAAAAACTAAAATGTGATTTATCAGTTGTGTTTTGACCACTTCAAAGCTATTCAAATCCTGAAGCGCCAATTTTAAAAAGTTCAAGCTTCACTGATGTGCAGTGAAAAAACTGAATATGGCTGAAATAGACCGACCATTTAGTCAGCGCCCAACGCCCAGTTGGTTGTCAGTACTAATAGCATCAGCAGCAGCAGCAGTCATTGGTCTGTGATCATTGTCACCACTATCATCATCATTATTATCAGCTGCAGCAACTGCTAATTGAGGTGCACTGTGACAGTGAGGAGACACTGCAAAGTGGTGATTAGTGCAGCGACGGTGGTGGAGGCAAAGAGGCAAGCGAATGAAGTGATGCCGGTCACCGATGTCGACCGACTGCCGCCCACGTACATCTGACATCGAGACTGGTACGTACCTGAACTGCTGGTGATGGCCACTGCCGCAGAAGTCGGTGGCGACTCGTTGGAGCAGTCGGCCACTGCGGCGGCGCTCTCTACCACTGAACCCAAACTGCTGCTGGCGCCGAGAATGGAAACGCCCACATCAATGCAGCGACTGCTGTTGTGCGGATTGACGATGAAGCCGTCTGCACAGAGGCACCGAGGGTGGCCATTCTTTCCAAACAGTGTCAGGTGCTGACAGGTGCTGCTGCCTGGCACCAGAGCCGGAATTAAAGTATCATCATCACTATTCTTATCGTTCACTGCCTTCTTCCTCTTTGGTCGCTGTTGAAAAAGCTTCACTGCAAGTAGGGGTGCCTTCTCCTGCAACACCACCTCGGTGGTGTTGGTCTGCAGGTCAAATGATTGCACGGTGCCGTGCTGCAGTTCGGTCCAGTAGAGCACCTTCCGGAGAGTGTCCAGGTGCAGCGAGTTGGCGATGCCAATGCGCAGCCCCGCAGTGAGCAGCTGCCGGCCGGTGCCGTCGTAGTGGACGCGCTCAATTCGGTGGTGAAAGGCGTCACACCAGTACAGAAAGTGCTCTGCCGAGTCCACCGAAAGGGCGTTCACAAACTTTAGATACGGTTCCTTCACGACAATCTTACCCTTGGTGCCGTCCAGGCGGGCACGCTTGATGAACATGCCCTGATCGGGGTGCTCTCGGTCGGGTTCCTCCTCGTAGAGGTTGGCGCCGTACTGCGAGAAGAAGAGCATCCGATTCACCGGGTCCACTACTAGCGCCTTCGGGTTGGACAGCCCGCCGATTAGTTGTCGCTTGTGGCGAAGTGTGGCCAGGTCGAGGACGTACAGAGCCGAGAGGACGCTGTCCACCAGGTAGACATTGCCGCCCAGCCAGTCAATGGAGAGGCCCTCAATCTGCTCAAAGCCGACCGCCTTCAGGTCGAGGTACTTCAGCGGGAGGACGGCCGTTTGCAGTAGTGCCTGGGAGTACAGTCGGTGGGCAATGTCGTCAATGTAGACAATTGCCCCGGAGACGGGGTCAGTGTCAAAGAGCGTCGGACAGCCGCTGAAGGTGATGGGTAGGTAGTGCTGGTTGAAAGCTTTTGAACCTTTTTGCCTCCCTAGAACGCTGATTTTGCCCGGCTCAGAGCGACTGTACACCAGAACTGCCTCACTGGCCTCAGTGGCACTGTCTGCTTTTGTTATATTGCTCTCATTGTCACCTTCAAGTGCGCCGGTTGATGCCTCCATTGGAGAGACACAGGACGCAGAGATGATTTGCATTTTGAGGTAGTCAAATTGTGGAACGCAGATGAGGTTCTGCTTCTGTTTCTCTTCAGAACGACACTGCTGACAAAGGCGCTTCATCACCTTCCACAGCGAGGAGTCGGCGGCATTGTACAGCAGAGAAGAGCGAAGTAGAGGCGGTGCTGCTGCTGAGGAAGAAGGAGACTGTTGATGGCTGTGCCAGTGACTACTGAAGAGGCCACTCTCCAAATCAATGGCCACCAGATTAACTGAAACAGCGGTCTTGTTCAACGTTAGTCCGGGTATGCGGGCAGCAGCAGTGGAGGTAGTGGAGAGGAGACTAGGCCGAGTGGGAGACTGCAGCAGGTACAGCTTGTTTGACTGCGCAAAGATGCTGTGCACGTGAGACCAGGCGAGGAGGGAGCCAACGACGGCCAGTTTCAGCTGCTGCCGGTTCAGCCCGTCAAAATCGACTTGCTCTAAAATGTCTGCGTTTGAGTGAAAAAGTAAAAACACAAATAAGAAGCTAAAAACTAGAGGCATTAAAATCCTTTAAAAGCACCCTTACCCAAGTAAACATCCACCCAGTAGAGCTTCCTTTGGGGGACATCAACCGCCAGCTGCCTCGGCTCCACAATGCGAACGTCCACCAGCGTCTGCACATTGCCGCCGTCCAGAGAGCACCGGAGAATGGCCGGCCCTAGGCTCTTAGGACCCAGTCGTGATCGATCGCCGTGTCGACTAATGAAAAGCAGCCCCTCAGTGGCGTCCAGCTCCACGGCCAGTGGCCGACTGAGCACCGAGTGGTCGGCAATGACCGTACAGGCGGTCAGTGGGGGCGAGCAGAGGTACAGCAGCTCACTGCTCCCGTCCAGCAGGTACCAGTTGTCGGTGAGCCAGTCCAGGAGGACGCGGCTGATGCTGGCCACGTTCAGGTACCCGGGAAGGTACAGCAGCATTTCGGTGGCTTTTCCCATTGAAAAACTGCTGCTTATCTGAAGATCGGGCTGATCGACTTCTTTTTTATTTGTAAGAGGTGGTGATGATGGGGAAGGTGATGCTGATGGAACTAAAAGTTGCAGCAGTGAGATGCACTGAATTGCTCGCTGGCCAGCGTCCAGCCAGCAGATACGGCGGTCTTTGGTGATGGTCACCATTTGGGAGATGTTCTGCTGGAAAAGTTTTTAGAATATAAAAAGAATGTTTTTCACTGTGCAAACTTGTGCGTACCTGACTACTATTGTCGTCACTGTTATTGGCGGCGTCATCATCAGCGGATGAAGTGCCCGTGTGAAAGACAATACTGTCTACAGTACTGTTGATGAAGGACTTCAGCAGGCTGATCACTCGGGAGGTGTCGTAGAGAAGGACGTACGGCTTTGTTGGCTCGAGGAGAAGGGCTGCCGTCAGGTTGCCGTCGGTGTCGTCCCTGCTTAGCAGCACCTCCTTCATCACACACTTCGCATCGTCCTCATCGCCAGTGTCGGGGCCTTTGGTCGTCTGGCCGCAGTCTCGCTGACCTGGTGGGGAAGATTTAAAGAATAAAAACGGCGACTACTGTAACAAATTAACAAGCTCTTACCATCGCACATCCATCCGCGTGGAATGCACTCAGAAGTGACTGGACACTGAAAAGAGTGCTCGCCGCAGAGGCTGCACTGCTCCATCGGCGCTGAAGATAGTTGACTCGAATTGAGATGATTGGAGATGTTTGCCGGTGGTCTGTAGTGCGGATACTCGTCGGACCTGTTTTTCAAGAACAAGAAGAAAATGATGACAGATTTTATTTAGTTTATTCACATTCGTTTCTATGTGTTATACAAACCCATCTGCACAGTCCACAAAATGGTGGTCACATACGAAGACGTAGGGAACGCACTCGCCGGTGAAGAGGCACTGGTACTCGTCGGCGGCGCAAGAGAACTCAAAGGTGGGAGCGGCGGCGCTGAAGTTGAAGGTCGGCGACGGAGCGGAGGGCGGCTCCTCCAGGGCGCTCAGCAGTTCATTGATCTCCGCCTCGCTTAGCTCGGCCACGTTGACAGCGTTCAAATTGGCTGATGCAGCTGATGATGATGCTGATGATGATGTTGGTGCTGATTTGGGAGTTGTTGAGAGTTCGGTCGCTGTTGTTTCTGTTTGGAGCACTGCTGGAGATGTTGTTACTTGATTATGCGTCATTGGTGTTGATGTCGGTTCATTTTGTGCACTAGCAGATATTGTTGTGCTTATATTGCTGATGTTCACTCCACTATTCACTCTTTCCGATTCGGTTTCATTGGCCGTCAGTGGCTGATGACTGCTGACAACAGTGGAAATGATGATCAGCAGACAACTGATGACAACTGCTCTTGCAAACACGCAACAGTACATTGGCTTTGCCATTTAGAGCTGATAGTGATGATGATGATGTAAGAGGATGAAAATGATATGATGTCACTGCAAGACACTCAGATTCTCACTCTTTTCTTACAAACAGCAAAAGAATGAATGAACTTGATGAAAAAACTGCTGCTAAAAGTGAGGCTCTTCTTTTCTTTACTAAAGTCAATCACCGAAAAAAATGAAATGACTGCTCAGACAGCTCCTCAGATGTTAACGATGTTCAGATGTTCAGATGGTTTTTCCTCCTCCTCTTCAAGCTGGTCAATGGTGCAGTTGCGTGTTAAGTCAAAATGAAACACATGTGCGCCATACTGCAGCAGTCACTGTCATGTGACCAAAATAGTACGGCGTAATTCTGTTCTGGTAGTTTAGGAGAAGGAAAAACAGAAAGAGAAAAGATGGAATTGCAATGATGGAATGGGAGGTGCTGGTGCTGGAGGACATCAACACCAGCACCAGCACCATCAGCAGACCTGGCACCGGATGGTGAACATAAGTTATGGGCCAATAACTCACTTCTGGCCATTGCGTGTTCTTGCTCCTTTCTATCTCTTCTACCAATTTTTGTTTCTTGTTGACATCTGCCATTAATTATCGCGCCCACGGATAACGGCGAAAAAATTCGGCGAAAATTCTCCTCGGTTTTGTCGTCGTTTAGATTCCTTTTCATCTCACTTTCTTTTTTCGTTTCTCACCTTAAAATGCTGCTATTTTTTGAAAATAATTGCCACTGCTCAGACACTGAATCATCGGCGGTGTTTGTCATTTGCAACTTTTCAAAAAAATCAGCCCGGGAAAAATAAAATGTTTTTTGTTGTTTGAAAACGTCGGCCATTTCCACTCCACTCGCTTGTTTTGATTGGGTGGCAACGCTTTCCCTTCCAGCTGGCCAAAAAAAGTTTTACGTCACTTTCCGTTCCTACGACAGCAACGGTGTGTTGTTTGCTAATTCTTTAGTGGAAAGTGCACCAACACTCGTCTCTCACTGCTGATAAGATCAAGGTGATTATTTTTAAATTGCCAATTGATCCTCAAAATCAACAAAGATGTGATAGGACGGGTGAGACGAAGCAGCAACCTCAGTGTTGGTAAGTGTTGTGTTTTCAATGCACTGTTTATGTCAACGGTGACCACATTTTTTCATTTGCTAACATTTGAGTTTGTTTTCTATTTACCTGGTGCTTAGACGATTGTAAAGGGAAGTCGCCGCGAAAGCATCACTTCTTTTTGTAATGTCGGCTGGCATTTACAAAGTGCATTTTGATGGACGATATGACAGTTGATGCGACATCAACACAGACAACAACGCAGCTGCATTCTGATTGCCAAACTCAAATCGGGTGACAGCAAAACGGGACAACAAACGGTTCAAGAGAGGGAAGATGGAGAACAAACGGAACAAGCTGCGCTCCTTTATGAAGCAGATGGTAAGAATTTAACGAGCGGTTTGAAGCGACTTTTGACATTACATTTCCTTCTTTTCAGCAAAACTCAACCGAAGAGATGCTCGCTCGACGGCCTTCAGTAGTCCTCGCCTCGCCCACCAGTCCGACCACCTCTGGCCAAGCCACCTCCACTAGTTCGGTGATACCGTCCCCCAATCCGACGGCTCAGCAGCTTGATCTCAGCTCGGCGATCGAGTACAATCACTACCTGACTAGCTCTTATCTAGAAGAGCGAAACGCTCGAGAGCTGCCACTGTACGGGCAAATTCTTCAGGAGCCCGCCTTCAAGGATCAGACCTCCTCCGAGATTGAGCAGATAATTATAAAGGAGGTCAGAGAGGAGTTTTTCATTGAAGTGAACCAAGAGGAGGAGTCAGAGGACGATGAGGATGATTCGGAAGATGATTCAGAGCTTGACGCTGAGAGTGACACGAAAAAGACGCCTGAAAAGGACGTTCCTGACGCTTCGCCTAGTATTACTTCTTCCAACTTACGAGCCAACTCTTGTGATCCATCCGCATCGCCACAACCTTCTTCATCCGAATCGCCAAGTATTATTTTCCCCGACTCTGCGGACTTACCCCCTAGATCTGATCTACAACAGCACCCGACGACGACGACTACGACCACTTCAGAGCCTGAACTCTACACTCAGTCTAAAGTTCTCGAGCTTTGCATCCTCTCAAAGCTGCCCGACTTTGGCGACACCGAGTCTGCTCTTTTGTGGATCAACGAGGAGAAGAGGCGCCTCACCCGCCAAGTGACCATCGTCTCAAAGAGCTTAACCGACCTGATAACGGAGAACGACGAAAACCTGAAGCAGGAGCTAAAGAGAGTGTCTCAAATTGACGGAAGCCTGCTCAATGCAATTGACATTTGCGGCAATGGTTTGTCTTTGGGGAGAAATCTGTTTTGTTTAATTTTAACATTTCTATTTTCCAGGCCGCAAAGCACTTTCCCTCTCCCGCCGGGACTTTACCTCTTCTGCGCTGAGCATCATCGAGAACTACCACCGGCGGCAGTCGATCATCGCCATCATCAGCTCGCTGCAGCAAACCAAAACGATTCGCAGCACGATAGAGCACATCAAGTCGCTGCTGGAGCTGGAGAAGAACTTCCCCAGCGCCATTCGCCTCTACCACGAGACGGCCCAGTCGCTGGAGGCGATGGCCGCCGAGGTCGCCTGCGTCGGCGAGATGAAGTCGAAGCTGGTGGAGATGCTGCTGCTGGCGGAGGAGCAGATGGACCAGGTGCTGTCGCGGATGCCCGTCAGCTTCTGTCCGAAGACGTACCAGCAGCTGGCCAGCGCCTACAAGCAGATCGGCAAGACGGAGGGGGCGATTCACCAGCTGCTGATGCACTTTACCAATCTCATACACGACAAGGCCTTCAGCATCGTCCTCGGCTATGTGGAGCTTTTCTCTGCCGACCTGAGCGGTGGCAGTGGAAGTGCCGGTGGAATGGCCACCTCGACGCCCGTCAAGTCGAGGAAGGCGCCCGGCAGTCAGCAGCAGCTTCCCAACGCTTCTTCCTCCACCACCACCTCCTTTGACCTAAAGCGGAAGCCCTTCTCCGAGCTCTGTCTCCTCCTCAATCCTGACTCCTTTCTCGCCTGTCTCACCGACCTCTGTCGGGCAATGTGGGACACGATGCAAAACTACTACCGCGTCCTCTGCTTCTACCGCTCTCCGGAGCGGCTCAAGTCGAGCGGCCTCGCCGAGGAGGAGGTGGACTTTGCGGTGAGCAAGCTGGAGCACGGCGTTCTCCGGGTCTGGTCGGACATTCAGCACAAGATTCGCACGCTGGTCGCCTCGGTGAAGTTTGTCGAGGTGGTGGCGGCGGCTGCGGGCGCTGAGCAGGCTGCTAACGGTGCTCAATCTGCAGCAGTGGACTTTGAGGAGCAGTCCGGCGCACTGCAACTGCATCAGCATCAGGAGCACCACCACCAGGACCAGCTGTACTTTACCTTTGACGAGTTCATCAAGATTCTCACCGCCTGCGAGAAGATGATCGACATTGGCGAGGAGTTCTGCTCGCTGTACCGGGCGCGGGCCGGCCAGCCGCTGCAGCAGTCGGTGACGGCGGATCTGCAGGCGATGCTGCACCAGCAGACGCGCAACTACTTCACCTCCTACCACCAGGTGTCCATGGCGGAGTTGCGCATCTTCCTCGAGAATGAGACTTGGACGCGGATACCGGTAGAGACGGCGGACGAGTTTACGCTCATTGCCAGCCTCCAGGAGTTTGCCTTCATCAAGCGGAAGCTGCTCAAGCTGAGAGGTGGCGGTGGAAACTCTAAATTACCGCTTACCGAACCAAATGGCGGCAGCGTTCGCAGCAGCAGCAAGTCGCTCACCTCGCCCAAGTCCTCCACCACCACCTCCACTACCACCAGCTCCTCTTTTCTCTTCTCGCCGCACAGCACCTCCAAGGCGAAGCACCGCTTTTTCGCCTCGTACTTTGCCGCCGACGAGGACTTTGAGGAGATTGAACTGCCCGACGGCCAGCATGGCAGCTCGCCCTTTGATGACATTCTCTCGCTGGCCACCACGCTACACCACACCGTCTACACCAGCAGTGATGGTGAGGACCGAGGTGGTGAATGTGAGTATGAGGAAGAGGATGACGCACTGGAGTCACCGGGGGAGTTCATCAACGCCACCGAAATCGCCACCACCAACACCGCCCTCAATGTGGTCCGCCTGACCGGTCGGTACATGCACATCATGTACCTGCTGCGCTCCATCTCGCACGACATCACCAAGGCGCTGATGGAGCTCTTTGACTACTACTTCTTCACGGTGTACCGCTTCTTTGCGGTGGACGCTCTAAACACCGGCTGGCTGAGCACCTGCATCAGCAGCGTCGCCTCGGCCACCTCCAATCTCAGTCAGACGATGGATTTTCCCACAGTGCCTTCTGCTCAGCAGCAGCAGCCATCAACCGCAAACCCGACCACTAAGAAGTTTTCGCAAATCTCCAGCGAGCTGCGCTCCTTTGTGCGACGCATCAATGACACGCTGATTCTCAACGAGCAGTCAAACAACTCGTCTTCAATCGTCCACTCTGCTTCTACCGGCAGTATTCGCAGTGAAGCTTTTGAGGCTGGAGCTAAGGAGAGTCTTTCTCAGTCTGTCACGCCGAACGCCTCCCCGAAGCGGAGTATCATCAAGTATCCCTCTCCCTCGCTGCCCGAGTACGTCTCCATCGACGATCCGGGCAGTCTGTATGCGCTGCCGGAGCGGATCATGGCCATTGGGTCGCTGTAAGTGGAAGAAGGGTTTGAGTTTTTCAAACTGAAATGTGACTTTGATTTCTTGATTTTTAAGGATATTCATTGCTCGCCAGTTTTACAACCTTTGTCCCTTTCTGCTGGACATTCTGCGCAACGATGAACAGCAGGTGACGGACGAGACGGAGACTGCGGCGAATGGCGAACTGGTGGGAGCAACTGCGGCAGCTGGAGCTGCTAAACCGAAGCAGACGGAGGACGGTTTTAAGCTGCTGCAGTTTTACCATGATGAGGTTTTTATTCAGTTCAAATGAGCTTGAGCATTTCAAATGTCTAATTTTCGTTTTTGTTTCTTTTGCAGATGTGCCTTAGCGTGGAGTCGCTGATCTACCAGTGCCTCTTTGCCGTGTCCACCAAACTGCTGCCCTACGAGTCGATCATCGCCGCCATGGCCGCCACCAAGTGGGACCTGAAGGAGATTCCCTGCATTCACTCGCGCTACGTGGACACCTTCATCGGGGAGATTCGCGCCTTCAATGACCGCTACATCAGTCTCCTGCAGACGTACGACCTGGGCTTTATGCTGCCCGGCGGCAGTGCAGCTAATCTCTCCTCCGCACAACAACAACCACCACCGAGCACAACGTTTCAGCAACAAAACGGTGGTAGCTTAGACGCCCCAGGTGATGACGTCCTCCTCTCCTCGCCATCGCCGCTGGAGAAGTTGGAGGCGACCTCGCAGCGCATCAACCACCTCCTCTGGGAGTGCCTGACCCGGGTCTCCAATCGGTGCTTCGTGGAGGGCTTCGCCAGCGCCCGGAAGTGCACCAACGAGGGGCGGGCGCTGATGCAGCTCGACTACCAGCAGTTTCTCTCGCACATGGAGAAGATCATCAGCGAGTACTTTGTCGGTCCTGGTGGCGGAGGAGTAGTTCCTGCTTCATCTTCAACGCAAAGCAGCAGCAGCAGCAGCTCCTCCTCAACCGCCTCGTCGCTGCGCGCGGCCAAGGCGTTGCTCACCGCGGAGAAGGAGTTTGTGGAGGAGTACGTGAAGGCGTACTACCTCACCGAGGCCATCTTCCTGCACTGGGTGGGCGAGCGGTCGGAGTACACCAGCCGGCAGATTGTCTCGCTCGTCAACTGCATTGCGGGTGATAATCGCCGCCTCAAGGCCTCGCTCCTCGCCGCCATTGACAGTGCTGGCAACGCTGCGGCGGCGGCGGCTGCTCCATCAACTTCTTCTTCCACCGCTGCCGCTGCCGCCAATGCCAACGGCTCCTTTGACATGAGCACCTCCACTTTAAGCTGAGAGATGATTTACGATGATGGTTTCCGCTGTTTCTGAGAAACAACTGTGTTTAGCTGAAAGCCTTTTTCTTTCATTCCCAACCAAAGGATCACTCTATCTCAAAATTGTGCTACTTTTTTCTATCTGCTTTTTGTACCTAACTCACCCTTTTTTCTGACCTGACCATTGTTCTCTTCTATCTCATCAACCTATTCTCTCTTTTTCATTTATCACTCTATCTCCCGGTTATTCTGTTTTTCAATTCTTTTTGTTGTGTTCCACAGCGGCGCTTCTATTCTCATTTAAGTCATAATGCTTTTTTTTCTTTTGGGACCATGTCTCACTTTCTTTTTTGGTTGGGTTTTTTCCGGTGATTTTGTTTTTGCATTTACTGTGGGTCAAAAAGTCCCTCATTCTGGTTCTGCAATAAAGAGTTGTGATAATTTTTTGCACTCATTTCTAAAGTTGGTCTCGCGGCGGGCACTTCCACCAGCACTTGTCTGGGCTAGTCACAAGATAGCAGCACTGCTGCTCCCTCAAAAAGTTTCTTCACTTCAAAAAGTCCCAACTTTCACTCACTGCAGCGTAGCAGCGTAGCACCAGTCTGCCTGACAGTGAGTTCCCTTCTGTTCCCCTCTGTTGCGAAGGAAAAGGTGTGGAAAGACATTGCAGCCAAACTTTTGCCTGCTTGTTCTGCTCGCTCTCTGCACTTTTGCCACTCGGATCTCCTCACTTCACTTCAGCTCGCTCTCATGTTCCTCCAGCCGCAGCTCTCCAGCTTCACCACCAGTGATCGCCGTCACACCGAAGTTGCCTCTCTCTCTCCCTCTGCTTTCTCTGTCTGCCAAACGTAGCGGTGGTGGCCAACGGAGCCGCCGACGACGACGACGACGATCAGCCACGACCAGCTCTCAGCTCAGCTGAACAACTCACGGAAGAGACCGGCGGCTGCAGCAGCTTCTGAGAGTAAGAGAGAAAGCAGAAGAGGATGTGAGTGCCTGCCAGTTTGCCTCACTGACTGATCTACACTGTCGCCTGGATCAAAGGATTGCCTCGTATTCGCCTCGATGCTCAACAGCAACAGCAAGCGGTGGTGAGAGAATCCAGTGGTGGTTTTCTCTCCGTCTGTACTCTTCAAGATGAAGCCTCTTGTTCCTCTGGTTCTACTTCAGCTTCAGCACTGCCCTTTGATTGCTCAGGTGGTCGTACAACAGTGGTGAAGTGCCGGCAGGCTGAAAGGGCCATCACCACCACCACCACCACCACCAGCACCACCTGATTCATCAGCTGAACTGCGCACAGACTAGTGCATGGCGTTACCACCGGGTGCCAGTTATCATCAGTTGTCACCACCAGCTACAGCAACCTTTGCTGCTGCCGTTATCACCACCACCACCAGCGTTTCCATCATTCCTCCCCGTCATTCTCCAGCAGCATCATCAGCACCAGACGCAGCCGACGACGTCGTCTGTTAGTGCTGATGCAACCCGAGTCTTTGCTGGTGCACAGCCGTCCTTCTACATCGCCTCCTCATTGCCTCCTCGTGATCTCTGCCACTTTGTCCACCTGAAGCACCTCCATCAACACTGCCCCCGAAAGCTTCCGATTGTCTCAAGTCTGAGCGAACTTCTGGGACGACGACGACCACCACCATTACTCAACGACGATTACTCGAGCTCAGCAGAGAACAGCTGGAGCACACTTCACACTCACTGATTGAGCACTTGCACACACACACTCACATTATTCCACTCTCTGGTAAGTCTTCGCCCTCTTTCGCTCTCTCACAATTGCCTGCTTTCCCCATTCGGTAACCTCGTTTAGGCCATTGTGTCTGCCTCTGTGTGTTACCTGTGTGTGTGTGTGCGTTGAAGTCTGCGAACAACTGTACCTGTACGAGAGACCGTGTCCTGCTGCTGCTGCTCCCACTGTTGCTGCAGTAGTACTTTTCTCGTTTCCTTGTGTGACAAACCCAAAGAGCGGCCTGGCTGCCGACACCGCCGTCTTTGCCGTAGCCGTCGTCGTCGTCGTGGTCGTCGTCGGCGTAGCAGACGCATTGTGACGAAACGACAAGCAAGCGCGCGCGGCTTACGTGATTTGCCTATGCCTATGCCTTCTCTCTATCTATCTCCCAATGTGCTCTCCGTCAAACTCTCTCTCTCACTTTTGCCATTTCTTTAACTACTAATCATTGGCGGTAATTACGCATCATAACTAAGGCTCTCTTCGGTTCTTTTTTTCCTTTTCTTACTCTGAACAAACACAGAGAACAAACACACATCAGCAGGGAAACCCTTTTAGAAGATTGCGAAAAGGAGAAGCCTAACCTCATTACACCTCAATGGGAACCAGCAGCAGATAATTGGATTATCCTCAGTTGTAAGTTTGTGTACCCAAAAGTGTGATTGATTCAAAGTGGCTAACCTTTTTCTTCTTTTTGGCAGGTGACAAGTTAACTTCTGCTGTTGAGCTGTTTGCTGTGAACCCCCAGCTGGTTTCTGAAAACACCTGAACTACAACTCACCACACCCTGCCAACTTTCTCAGCACTTGTGATACAAACACACCTTAACTCGCCTTTACCGCCCGATGCGGGGCAGACCGAAGAGGGCTTCCAGGAACGTCCAGGACACAATCTCTTGCCACTGTCACTGCCACTGCTTCTGACAGCAGCATGTCGGTGTTTCCGCAGTCGCAAGCCACGACCACCAGCGCGCACCTTCTCCACCACCACCAGCAGCACCACTTAATTGCACCCAATCACCCTCCTTATACCTCCCTGGAACCGTCTGCACTCATTCTCAACAGCCAGCACACTGCAATGCCTCAGCGAATTACCTCCTCAACTTCGTCGGCCATTTCCGGCTCAATGGCCCGTTCAGTGCCCGTCGGCAATGGCTTTGGGCCCAACGGCGCTGCTGCTGAGGCAGAGCCACCTTCCGGTGCCTTTCCGCCCATTGGCAGCCTGGGCGCCAGCATTGCCGCCTACCAGCCGGTGCTGGGGCAGCCGCAGCAGACGCTGCCCCAGCCACCACAACGCCACAACTCGGGCGCCATCATTGGGAGCACTGACTCGCTGGCGCTGCACGCCAATGGTAACGGTCCCTCCCTGCAGACGGCTGCCGTCTCCTCATCAATGGGCGTCGAAGCGGTGTCGTCCTCCAGTCAACAACATCAACAACAACATCAGCAACCGAATCATCAACAGCAACAGCAGCCACAACAGCAGCGCTCCCAGAGCTACTACATCAACCAGCTGCCGGTGCAGCTGCAGTCGGGCATCGAGCCGCCGGCGCCCATCACCACGCCCATCACCATCAACGCCTACAGCCTGCACGGGCCCGAGCTGGTGACGCTGGTCATTCGCAATGAGAACTTCTTTGACCGGGGCGCCTTTGGGACGGTCTTCCAGGCGCGGCTGATCAACCAGGACAACCGCCGGGTGGCGGTGAAGACCGTCCTCCAGGACAAGCGGTACCGCAACCGCGAGCTGCCGCTCATGAAGTCGCTGACGCACCCGAACATTGTCACCCTCTTCTACTACTACTTCTCCACCCGGTCCGCCGATCCAAGGGGTGATGTACGTGGTCTCTTTTGTGGAGAGAAGGAGCTTTGGACTTTAGTTTTTTTAATATTTTAATTTTTTACCCCCTTCTGCAGAAATGCCTGAACCTGGTGATGGAGTTTATGCCGTCGAACGTCTCGCACCTGATTCCGCGCAAGCCCAAGCAGCGCGACCCCAATTCGATTCCCAACACGCCGCTCGCCGTGAAGGTGGTCATGTACCAGATCTTTCGCGCCCTCAGCTACATTCACCTGAACGGCATCTGCCACCGGGACATTAAGCCGAACAATCTGCTCTTCAACCACGCTGACGGCGTCCTCAAGGTCTGCGACTTTGGCAGGTTAGTGGAGGCTGTGACTTTTTGATGCTGTGAAGAGGAGCTTACTAATTTATGTGTTTTTGCAGTGCAAAACGACTCGTTCCTGGCGAGCGAAACGTCTCCTACATCTGCGCCCGGTACTACCGAGCACCGGAGCTGCTCTTTGGTGCAACGAACTACACGAATATGATTGGTCAGTGCCTTGTTTTCCATTTTCTTTATTTTTGTTCTAACCTTTTTCTCCTCATCTCAGATCTCTGGTCGGCGGGCATCGTCTTCAGCGAGCTGCTGCTCGGCTTTCCCATCTTCTACGAGAGCTCCGGCATCGACCAGCTGGTGAACATCATCAGCAAGCTGGGCACGCCCAAGACGGAGGAGATCCAGGCGATGAACAAGGACTACGTCAAGTTCAACCTGCCCGAGGTGCCGCGCATTCCCCTGCGCAACCTCTTCGCCAACAACGTCGCCAGCATCAGCGAGGTGACGCTCGACCTCATCGGGCAGCTCTTTCAGTACGACCCGCAGAAGCGCATTCGCCCGCTGGACGCTTGCGCCCACCCCTACTTTGATGAGCTGCGCGACCCGAGCAAGAAGTGGGTCAACGGCCGGGAGCTGCCGCGGCTCTTCAACTTCACCGAGGAGGAGCTGTCCGGCGCCAGCGAGGAGCTGGTGCGTAAGCTCATTCCCGTCGCCACGGTCGTCTCCAGTGCCGGTCGCACTGGCTAAGAGGACTTTTCTTATGAAAGACTCCTTCTTTATTCGGGACTATGTCATCTGTGCCTTTCTGCCTCTTTCTTTCTCCAGTCATCGGACCTGTCTTTTTCTCTCTCTTCCTTCTCCTGGCTCCTCAAATGTGATATATCTTCCAGGCGAATTGATGATCAATTCGCATGATCATTCTACTCTGTTGCATCACTCAGATCACTACCATCACCACCAACTTTTATATATTTTGAAGGCCTTTAACAAAACCCATTTCATTGCTAAAGTCTCATCATCATCCTTCTCACCACCATTACTTCCCTTCATTCTCTCCCTCTTTTATACACACATTTGCCTTTTGCATAACAAATTAGGCAATTTCATGATTTCTATTTTTTTTGTACCAACCTGATACCAGGGGTTTCAACGCAACCTCTTCCTACTACTTTTATATAACACACAGTCTTCTTCTCTCTTAACAACCTTCTGTCTATTTTTTTTGGCATCTCTCTCTCCCTCTTGTTGCCCATTTGTACTATTTGTTTCGCCTTTTATTACCTTCAGTCCTTCATGTTCTTTTCCTTCATTAAAAAAGAGTTTCCTCAGCATGCCCGAACTGCAATGTCAAGGAGGACCAAACCGTGTAATCAATTGTCTCTTCTCACTTGCTGTACAGAATCGTGAACCGATGTCTCTCCCCTTTTATTCTTAAAAGCGAAATAAAAGCGCGCATATTTTTGTTGTTATTCAGTTGAGGCTGTGTTTTAGAACTGATGAATCAGAACGAACGCACTCACCCATTAATTCTGGTCACCAGAAGAGCTCCCGCTCAAAGAAGCCCCCGGGCGTCCGGCGAATGAGCCACCGGCGCAGCTCATCGTAGGCGACCATGTACAGGCCAAATGGCAGCCCGAAGAGCCACCAGGAGAGGCGCAGCGGGTAGAGCTGCAGCAGCTGCGGCATGGCCGGACAGTACGAGAGGAAGATGGCCAGAGTGGTCTCGAAGATGAGCGCAAAGTTGAGCACCTCATTTCGCATGCCCTGCACGAGGAGGGAATTGCGGCGCGTCTTGCTGATGATCAGGTCGAACCATTGGGTGGTGACCACCGTCACGAAGAAGGCCGTCTGACAGGTGTGCTCCAGTCGGCGCCGGGCGGCGTAGCTCTAGTGGGGGAAATAACAAATTAGGTAAGGTCATTAAATCATTTCCCCCCTCCGCCTTTCATCTTCTTACCCACTGCTGTCCATAATCGTCGGTCATGTCTTCGAGGTGAACGCTGAGCCAGCCACTCTGGCGACTGCCGACCAGCGTCCGCCAGAAGAAGCCGTGCTGCGCCATGATGGCGATGTAGGCGAGCAGGCCGGCGGTCATCTGCAGGACGCCAATCTTCAGGTAGGCCATCGTTATCAGAGGCAGGGTGACGAGGTGCTCTGAGGGGGACCGAGGTGGACGCTGCATCAGATCCGCCTCGGGCGGCTCGTAGGCGAGGCTGATGGCCGGCAGAATGTCAGTGCCCACGTCGATGCACACTGATAGAGAAAACAAAAAACAAAGTTAGAAAACTTTAAAAACCAATCAAACAAAATGGTCTTACAGATGGTAATCGTTCCGAGCGGCAATGGAATGCCCACCAGCACAAAGAGCACAAAGGGCACCATCTCGGGAATGTTGCTCGTCAGCGTGTAGCCGATGGACTTCTTCAGATTGTCAAATATGAGCCGCCCCTCTTCGATGCCCTCGACGATGGAGGCAAAGTTGTCGTCCAGCAGGACGAGATCGGCCGTTTGCCGGGACACCTCCGAGCCGGTGATGCCCATGCTGATGCCGATGTTGGCCGCTTTCAGCGCCGGCGAGTCGTTGACGCCGTCGCCGGTGACGGCCACCACCTCGCCGCGCCGCTGAAACGCCTCCACAATCAGCAGCTTCTGCTGGGGACTGGTACGGGCAAAGACGAGCTCGGCGTGGCGGGCCACCGCCTCGGCAAGGCCTTTCTCACCGAGCCGTGTCAGCTCACTGCCGGTGATCACCCGGTGAAGCTTGTCAGCTGGATTGGACTGGGCTGAGTTCGATTTACTACTTGAAACGGGCTGACTGTTTTCACTTGAGGAGATGATGCCCACCTGACGGGCAATGGCCGCCGCCGTGGTGGGGTGGTCGCCGGTGACCATCACCACTTTGATCCCGGCCCGCCGACACCGTCCAACCGCCTCACCGACGCCCGGCTTCGGCGGGTCGACCATGCTGATCAGCCCGACAAAGGTGAAGTCGGCCAGGGGAAAGTTGGGCGGCTCTTCGGAGGTGTCAAATTCGAATTCCGGTGGAAAGTCCTTTGAGGGCAACTCCAGCCAGGCGAGGCCAAGCACCCGCTCTCCGCGGCCGCCTAGCCGTGAGTAGGCGTCTTCAAAGGCCGATTTGAAGGCGGTGCTCATCGGATGTGAGGCGCCATCGTCGAGCAGGTAGCGGCTGCAACGGTCGACGATTCGCTCCGGAGCGCCCTTGCAGACGAGCAGAAAGTGGTGGGAGTTCTTTTCAGTATTGTTTTGTTGCACTCGATGAATACTGATGTGGAACTTGTTGCTCGAGTTGAAGGGAATCTCCGCCACTCGCCGGTGGGCGTCTCGAAACTGCTTCACCGTGGTGCCGCGCTTCAAAAGGACCGAGGCGACAAACTGCAGAATGGCCGACTCAGAGGCGTCGCCGACGATTTCCGGCCGTCGTTGCTGTTGGTAAGGTGGAGCAACTGTAGGACCTGCTGGAGAAGTTGTTGGAGACGTTGGCGTTCCCTTGAAGAAGGCATTGCTGCAGAGGGCGCACACGAGAACGGCCGCCTCAAAGGCGGATTGTTTTGGTTTGCTTTGAGACGGCTGCTGTTCAGCAGAGGATTTGGTGGTAGTTGTGGCATTTGAAGCACTGGCTTCGTTTCCCCTTCCTCTTCTAAACATGCCCACATCGAGCATCCTCCAGGCCACCCACAGATGAGAGACCGTCATCCGATTGAGCGTCAGCGTGCCCGTCTTGTCCGAGCAGATGGTCGACGTGGCGCCCAGCGTCTCCACCGCCTGCAGCCGCTTCACCAGGCAGTTCTTCTTCGCCAGCCGCCGGGCGGTCAGCGTGAGACAGGCGGTGACGGTGGCCATCAGCCCCTCGGGAACATTGGCCACGATGATGCTGATGGCGAAGACGACGCACTCGATCCACCGAGTGCCCAGCGCCAGCGAAACGACGAAGATGGCCGTCGCGGAGACGAGCGCGTACACCGTGATCCGACTCATGAACAGATCAATCTCGCCGGCGACTGACGTGGGTGGCGCTGCTGCTGCTGCTGCTGACGTGTTTTGCTTTGTTGTGGCTGGGGTTTTGGTTGTTGTCGCCTGATTGACGCCCTCCAGATTGGCCGTCAGACTGGCGATGCGGCCCATCACCGTCCGGTCGCCGGTGTCCACCACCACGCCCCTTGCCCAGCCCTCGACGACGTTGGTGCCGAAGAAGAGCATGTTCTTTGCCTCGATGTACCGAGTCGGGGCTGCTGATGATGATGGTGATGATGTTGAGGGTGAAGACGGTGTCGGACTTGAAATCGGAGTGGGAGAGCTTGGAGAGAATTTGGGCGAGTTTGGAGAGGAGGAGGTTTTTCCGCTGGCCACCCTGGCTTGTGGCTCACACTCGCCCGTCAACGAGGAGTTGTCCACTTTGCAGCCTCGAGCTGAAAAAAGGAAAAGTTGATGAGAAAGTGTGTGTAAACAACAAAACCCTTCAACACCTACACTCAACAATGCGAATATCGCCGGGCACCCGATCTCCGCCCTTCACCTCTACCAGATCGCCTCTGACCAGCTGCTCTGCAGAGATCTCCACCTTGGCGCCGTTCCTCATCACCAGACACTGCGCCGGCGTCATCTTCCCGAAGGAGGCCATGATGTCCACTGACTGGCTCTCCTGCAGGTAGCCAAACAGCCCGGAGACGATCACCACAAAGACTAGCGTGCAGCCGAGGTACAGCTAAAGGGATTTGAAGGATTAGAAATCAGATGCCAACGAAAAGATTGCTCCTTACATTATCTGGCGCGCTGGGTTCGAGCAGGTAGGCGAGAGCGCAGAGGGCGGCGCCCAGCCAGAGCATGGCGGCGAAGCCCTCAAAGAGGTGCTCACAAAGGATGACCCATTTGGGCGTGGTGGGCGGCGCCGTCAGCCGATTCGGTCCCTCTTCTTTCAGTCTCCGGTCCGCCTCCTCACCGGTCAGCCCCTGCAGGCCGACCACCGTCGTACCGAACCGCACGTACAGTTCAGCCAGCGGAATCAAGTGGACGTCCGTTTGGTACTCCTGCTTCAGCGAGTTGACGTCCTCGGAGGAGCGCCGAAGTGCCCGGTGCTGCTTCCGGTTTGCTTTCTTCCAGAGGGTTTTGAACCAGCCCATGTTGGGATGAAGTGATGATAATGGTGATAAAATGACGCAGTGTTTGATCGAATGAAAAGCTTTTGATTATGATCACTCATCAATTTCGAATTTAATGCTTTAAGAATCCAGCCTTTTCAGTGGTAAAATCTCAACAATATTAGACAATTCTCAACAGCAAACAATCACAATCAACCAGAAGACAAGTTACCATCGTCCGCCTCCACATGGAGCTAAAGACCGACTGAACAGTGAACAATTGCCAAATACGGGTATGCCCATCTGACTTCCGCAACCCTTTTGTCCACTGAACCGTTTTGTTCAGCATTGGCCAGTTATAATTTTAAAAAAGTAAAAAAGTTTTGTGCGCCAAAAATGGCCCTACAGTGCGTGCGTAAGAAGGCAATTCATTTGCAGCAGTGCCTGTACCGACTGTACAAGAAGTTACAAGTTAGTGAAACACCAGTCTTCATCCCCACCACTTTTTCTACCTTCTTCAGGGAACCTTGTTCACTGAGGTCTCATTGAAGGAGGTGGCGTAGTGAGTCCGTGCCTTGTTCTTCGGCTCAAAGAAGTTGCTAGTGGACGCAGCAGAGGCGGCGTTCTTTTTAGGAGGCTCAGCCTTGCTCTGAGGTGCTTTACTCTGCTGTGGTGCACTGCTTTGCGCTTTGCTTTGCTGAACTTTCGAAGCAGGTGCTTGAGAACTGCCGCCGCCATCTTTTGAGTAGGCAGCACTCTGAAAACTGCTGTTCACTTTGCTTGCTGGCTGCTGCTGCTTCTTCTTCTTGGAAGCTGCCTCCTTCTTTGTCGTTTCCTTCTCCTTGCTCTTCTCCTTGCTCTTCTTCTGCTCGTCTTTGCCTCCTTTTCCTTCACCCAGACAGAAAAAGTAGATGATTAGGGCGACGACGAGGAGAACGGCGAGGACCACGATCAGCACTACCATGTAGAGCAGCAGGCCGGAAAGTGTGGCCGAAGTGGTGGGCAGACGGACGACGATGGCACCGTCGGCCGCTGAAGTCGACGTGGTCTTCACATCTGAGCCGTTTGGGTAGGTGATGGGCGGAAGGGGCGGCGTGGGGGTCACCACCCCGTCCTTGCACCCTAACATGTCATCATCGGGGCACTTGAGGAAGCGACAGTGCGGCAGTATGGCCACCACCTTGCCCACGCCCACAATGCCCGAGGCTGTGATTTTGTAATCGCCCTCCTGGACCTCCCCGCCGCCGTGACCATTGTACCGCTCTGGGAAGACGTTATCAAAGAAGCCTGCCATCGAGTCTTCAAAGACGACCACCATGGTGGGCGTGAAAAGGGTGAAGTGGCCGTCGTTCAGGTAGCCAAAGGGCACCCGATGCGCGTCCACGCCCCAGCCGGTGACCACCTTCAGGCGGTAATCCTTGTACGTCGAGTCGTCGGGGCGAGTGGAGAAGAAGTCCTCTGGCTGGAGACTGCCGTCCTTCTGTCGTTTGATCGCTGCCACGTACTCCACCTCTTCCTTGGTGTCCTTCTTCACGAGGTAGTACAGGTGGCCACTCTCTGCGGCGTAGCGCTCATTCAGCTCACCCTTGTAGCAGTCTCGGTTCATGCCGTGGTCCACCTTGCCGTGGTAGTAGCAACTATCATCGTGGCCCTGCTCCTTGTCCCAGTACCGGTTCAGCCAGGTGCGCAAGTGGACCGCCGTCACCTGGCCGACGCGCTCACCGCTCAGCGAGTACACTCGATCTGGAGTTTTGGCGCTGGTGATGGTCTGCTCCACTGCGGCCTGGTACGCCCGCCCTGCGACCGTCTTATTAAAGTCCAGCTGGTAGACGAGGCCGTACTTGTACTGCGGTCAGGAAGAAGAGAAAGAAGTTTAGTTTTTAGAAAGAAAAGAAAAGTATTTTGTGCCTACATCATGTCCATCGCCCTTTGGCACTGAGTCAATGATGACAAACTGGTGGTGAGACTGTTCCACTGGACAGATGCGGTATATCGGGTAGAACATCTGGTAGTCCTGCTTGACGTGTCGCTTCCAGTCGCCATCGCCCCGATTGAAGTCCGGCCAGTACTCCTCAATCGGCACCGGCTCCACGGCGGAGATGTCCAACTGACTGCTTTTGACGGCCCCGGGTGGCACCTCGTACACCAGGTAGTCCTCCTCGCTGACGGCGTCGAACAGCAGCAGGCGCTCGCCGCGAGAGAGCAGGTACAGTGCGCCGACCAGCGTCGACTGGTAGTCGGGCTTGCTCATTCGCTTGCAGAGGTAGCTCGAGGATGGCGGTGCGTGCAGTTGGCCAGCTGTGCTCAGGTCAATGAAAATCACCAGAATGGAAAGCACTACTCCGGAAAGGAGGAGTGATTTAGAGGCGAAAAACAGTGGTGATGAAGAAGCGGTGGTCATCATTGGGTGCATGTAAAAAGCAGGAAAAGAGGAGAAGTTGAAGAGTATTGATAATTTCACAGTAAAGCGTAAGAGTGAGCTACGTGTCAATGCATTACGTTTTTGTACTGTTGTTATCTGATTATTGTTGTACAAAACAGTTTTTAGAATTATTTGCCTTGCCTAACATCAGCAAACGTTTTATTTTGGCGGGAACTTGTTAGTTTTGAAAACAAAATTAACTTTGTGTCTGTTTTACATTTATTACTTTTACCGAGTAATTACAGCAATTAAGTGCATGGTTTCATTACGACCAATTTTTGTTTCATTGCTGTTCTCTGTAATTCTGAGTTTGAATAGCAGAGACAATTAACAATTGTTTTGCATTTTAATCGGAATTTTTTCAAAAGGAATATCAATTGATGGTTTTACGTTTCAAAAGTAATAAACAAAAGTTTTTTAACTTTGAAACAAAGCTTATTCACAAAACAGCTTTTGCTAAAAATGGCGCAAAACCTACTTGATCAACAACTGCAATGGACTTTTCACCAACTAAAAGCTTTTCTCCAGCTGAACTTTCAATACTTTTTCAATTACTACATTTTTCTAGAGAAATTGAGAGCTGGAAACCGAGCAGCACAACTACAGATTACAGCCACTAGGGCACTTTTTCTTTACCAGTCAACGTCCTGTTTGCTAGTTTACATCTTTCAAGACCGTTGGTCTCGAAAGGAGAACCTCCTATCAGGAAACTTCCTCTACTTGGAAGGTTTTAACAAGCAGACTTTGATGTGGATAATTGGCGGCTCCTACATGGCTGATCACATGCTTACAACGATGTACTTTAATAATAGAGGAGTTACCAGTCAAGTACTTCGCCGGGTCCTAATAGATGGAACGGCAGAGAGTGAGTACTTTTTCTCATCACATTTTTGTTGTTTTTTTGGGAAAAAGAATGTCACCGTTGTAACAATGGCTCGCCTGATTGCCATATCAGTTCTCAACTTTACCAGGGTAACTCGTGTTGCTGTTTGTAAGTTTAAATAAAATTTTTGAATTAAAAGTGAACTGAATCCAAAATGATACTTTTTCTTTAGTCGTATTTTATTTCATAGTTCAGTACACTTCTTTTTACGAGTTGCAAAAAGTGAATTTTGATTTTGGTGATGAAATTTTGCGATACTTACTGCTTCAAGTGCTCTTCATGTTCAACTTTATTTCATTTGAGCGATTGCTGACAGCATCTTTTCTCACTTCAGTACACGGTTTGCCGATCTACGCGATCATCTTCACAGTGAGCACTCAGTTGAATGCTTTCTCGACATTGCTCACACACAGAGAAAAAAGTCTTAAATCCATTTGAAATTGTGTACAAACTTGCTCTC
>JAALOO010000047.1_pt1 | contig 93643 bp, 69 predicted proteins | sample 7257641 | NCBI WGS metagenome assembly JAALOO01 (sample SAMN14085613, study PRJNA598686) | mite metagenome | biome: ENVO:01001000; feature: ENVO:01001002; material: ENVO:01001226; isolation source: single female mite from University of Michigan culture on fish food culture... ...
ACTTTCAAGATGGCGACGACGGTGGCGTTCCTAGCGGACAACATCGGAAACTACTCCCTTTTAACGATAAATTCTGTCAATTTTTCAAACAAGCGTTTCTTAGACCTGGAACGTCGCAAAAAGCTGAAAGTTGTTTTAAATGAAAGATAAAGACTTTGCGCACAATCTACAAGCAAAATAAATTAGTTTTACCAAGTATTTTGTTTTTGAATCTAACTTTAAAGTTTTCAATGCTACTTTTGCAATATCAAAACTTGTCTAAATTAATTTATTTTACATACAGATTGTGCGCCAAGTCTTTAGCTTTTATTTAGAGCAATGTTGAGCTTTCTGTGACGTTCCAGGCCCAAAAAACACCTGTTTGAAAAATTGACAGAATTTATCGTTAAAAGCGGGTAGTTTCCGATGTTGTCCGCTTGGAACGCCACCGTCGTCGCCATCTTGAAAGTGGCGTCAAAAAATCGCCCGTGAATTTTATTTTTCTCGTGTTCAGAAAACTCTGTTTATTGAAACACTGATTAACATCTTAGCCTTTTTTAACAAAGTAAAACTTAAAATTCTTTATTGTTGTAATATCACCAGGAGAAATTATTAATTAAAAGCAGAAACGCTCGTCATCTTTGTTTGTGTATAATCATCCTTTCAGAGGTGTGTGTTACGAACACATAGCTAACAAGTAGAGGAGTTGTGTGTGAATGGGAAAACGAAAACAGGAAGAGGAAATCAAATGAATGGGCTTCAGTAGTACAACTCCGGTCTCTCTCTCAGATAGCACAAACAAACACTGAAAACAGTCGGCCAATAACTGAGATTCAGTGCAAGTTGGCTGGCGAGAAGAGGGGAGAAAGTGGCTAGCTTGGGAACAGGTAAAGTGTGAAGGGGTAAGGTGTAAAGTGGAAGGGAAGAAAAAGAAAAAGGGACACGAGAATAAAAGAAGATAGTGGGAGAAGAGGGGAAGAGAAGGCTAATACAAGAGAGATAACAAAGTGAGATTGCCGATCACTTTTAAAGTGAGTGTGTAGAGATGGTGTGTCGGTGTGTGTGTGTATTTGTACAGAGTTGGCTTGATAGAGGTGGTGGTTAGGGTGTCATCATAATGGACGAGTATCACATTGAGAGTTCATGACTACCCCACATTTCCTTCATTTCAGTCAGGCAGCCTGAGGGCGTCTTTGAGAAAGGTGTCCGGGTCGGCGATGGCGGCCGGGCCGCGAAGCAGATCGGCGGCATCGGCAAACTCGCCGAAAGAGGTCGACAGGAGGAGATCACTCTCAAAGAGCTCCAGCATCTTGTCGGCCGCCTCCAGCATCGCCTGGTCATTGTGGCGAATGTAGGTGGCCAGCGCCGAGGACCAGTCGGTGTCCTGGTCGGTCGTCTCGACGCTCTGTGGCAATGAAGAAGAAAGTGTTAGATGGTGCCCGACTTCTACTCCAACTGAACAGCCCAACATACCTTAAACATAACCGTGTAAAAGAGATTAATCATCGCAAAGAACATCACCGCCGGTTTGATGGTTCCATAGGCGACCGGCTCGGTGGCCCGTTCCGCCAGCGCTGCAGCCGTTCGCCGATCGGCCGGCAGACGTCGCAGGTGTTCGGTGAGAATCAGCCGCCGAAGGACGTACAGTCGGCGCTCCGCCCAAACGGTCTTCGAGGAGAGCAGCAGCGTCATGACCGCCCAAAAGTAGGGCGAGTCTGCGGCAAAGGCAGAATCAATCCATCGGTCCGCCGGCTGAGCGAAAAAGTTCGCCTCCAGGTTGGCGCGCTCCCGTTCGGCCACCTTCGTGGTGTTCATCACGTAGAGGGCAGTGTGGGCGAGGTAGGGCGTCAGGTAGAGGTTCGACTGGGCGCCGCCGCCGCCCGTCTCCTCGCTCATAAAGGTGCTCTCCGTGGCGAAGCGGGCCAGCAGCAGCTTCAGGTCGTGCACCGTGCCGAGGAAGCTGTTGGAGCCGGTAAAGTCCCGTTGGCCCACCGCATCATGCAGGTAGCTGTTGTGGCGGGCGAGGGCGTGCGCAAAGAGCGACTCGTACACTTGGGGGCCCCACAGTGGGAGGAGGCCATTGCATCGCGTGTTGGCATTGTGCAGCGCCGCCGACTGCCACTCGTCGCGGGTGCGCGCGTGCCGAACCGCCGACATGTGGCACTCCACGTGGATGATGTTGAAGTGGGTGACGGTGGTGTAGCCTGGAGAAGAAGATAAGAGGAGAAAACTTAGGAAAACGCCCCCAAACAAAGAGGTGTGCCCAATGCCCACTTACCGACAGTCTTCCTCGGGCGGCGCTCCTCGTGCTCCTCCACGTTGCAGCGCTTGGTGAAGGTGTACACCGCGAGCACCTTCTGCGCCGAGTACTGGTAGCCCTCGCGGCAGATGGAGCAGACGAGGCCCTTCTCCTCGCCGGAGCCGGCCGCCCCCAGAATGGCCGTCTGCTCCTCCATGGCCTTCAGCAGCTGCGAGTCGGCCATCACCTGGCCCTTGTCGTTGGCGCGCATGCCCAGCTCGCCCAGCTGCTTCTCGCGGACGGCCATGGCGATCCGTTTCTTCTCCTCGCGCGTCTTCAGCCGAACCTCCTCAATCTTCGCCTCCACCGAGGGGTTCTCCTTGATGGCGTCCATCAGGTTCTCCGCCAGCGTGGCCATGTGCGAGTCGGTCAGCACCTGCTCCAGGCCGTGGATGATCGGTATGGCGTCGCGGGTGATCAGCAGCTGCGTGTTCTCATGGCCATGGCTTAGACCTGGGAAGAAAATGGGAAAAACAGCGTTAGCACAAATTCTAAAGGCAAAAAACTCAAAAACCACAGAACACTTACCAGTCAACATCCGCAGGACATACTTGAGCGCCGGCCTCGAGGTAAAGTCCTTCCACTCCTCGTTGTTGATGAGCAGAAAGTTCTTCATGGGCGGGGCATTACGCACCAGGTACTCAATGGTGGTGGGCACAAAGCCCTCCTCAATGAGCAGGTCCTTCATGCGGTTGCCCGTCTTGTTCCGCTCAATGCCATTCAGCAGCGAGCAGAGCAGCTCAAAGCGGTGCTCCGGATTCTCCAGCTGCAGCTGCTTGCGGTCGTAGGCGTCAAAGTCAAAGTACGGCTTGAAGAAGGCCAGCAGCGCCGCCGCCTTCTCCGCATTGCCCAGCGCCAGAAAGGCGACGATGCGGAGAATCTTCGCCGTGAGGCTGTTCACGGTGGCGCTGTAGAGGACCGAGTCGAAGCGGGTGACGGCGTCCATCAGCAGGCGGACGTCCTCGGCGGTGCCGCAGGTGGTGGCGTTGAAGAGGTCGTAGGCGGTCGCTTCCTGGCGACTCGCCTCCGCCATCAGCGTCTCCATCAGCGTCAGCAGCTGCTCAAAGTAGGAGGGCGCCCCCGGGGCGGAGGGCGTCGTCAGCAGGTCGGGGGCTTGACTGCGCACAAAGAGGCGGGCAATGGCGAGCATGGCGCCGATGGTGTTCAGCTGCGGCGAGATCAGCGCCCGCCGGTTGGCCACCACCTTCACGCAGTAGCCAAAGAGCTTGAGGAGGACAAAGAGCAGCTGGCGGCTGCGGTTGGTGATCTCCTCCACCGCCTCAAAGCGCTCCAGCATCACCTGCAGGCCACAAAAGGTAGTTGAAGTGGCACTGCTGCTTGATCCGTCGCCGCCCACTCCCTCGGCCATGATGGCCGCCAGCTCGTACCGCTTCTCGTCGTCCTCCACCACCGACTCCTTGTTGGCAAATGACTCGATAAACTCCTCCGTGGCGTCGCCCATCAGCCCTCGAATGCGGTAGGTGATCTTCATCGTCGGTCCGGCGGCTGAGCCGGAGATGCCGCCACCTCGAGCTAATGCGGCGCCTCCTCCATGGCCAACGCCGCCGACGAGCTGCGCCAGCGAAAAGCCGCCGCCCCCAGCGGCCAGCGAGTCAATCAGCGCAATGTCCGCCGACTGCAGATTGAGGTGGGCGGCGCTGGCCAGCGAGGACCAGCTCGCCGAGGAGACGCCGCTGGCCACCGAGCCGGTGCCGCCACTGGAGCCGGTGCTGGCCGTGTCCGCCTGGACGATCCGTTTGTACACTTCCTTCACGGCCAGGTCCAGCGAGATGATCTTGTTGTTGACCAGCAGCTCCAGGCCGCTGTCGTCCTCGAGCAGCGACACCAGCTCGCACTCCTGGCAGATCTTGTTCTTGATGTCGCGCATCAGCGGGCCCATGCCCGGGTCCTTGCTGCTGTACGGGTTGCCCAGCATCCGCCCCTGCAGAAAGTCCTCCTGCTGGGGGTCCTTCTCCAGGCTGATGAAGAACTCGTCGGCGTCCTTCTCCTCGGGGTAGATAATGGAGCAGAGGCGCTCAAAGATGAACACCGGCGTGCGCTGGTCCTGGATGGCGCACTTGCGCACCGACTCGATGCACACCTTCATAAAGTTGATCGTCTCCACGCGCGTGCCCGTGGTGAGCAGCTCCAGCAGCTCCAGCAGCGCCGTCTGCGTCTCGTCAATCATCTTCGTCCGCTGGACGATGAGCATCCGCAGCGAGAGGTAACCGTCGAGGACGACGCCCACCATGGCCGACTTGTGCACCCGCCGAATGCGGTCGTCCACCATGAAGATCTGCAGCAGCTCCACCAGCTGGCGGAGGGCAAAGCCCTGGCCAAAGTCGGAGCTCAGCGTCGCCTCCTCCAGTGCCTTCAGGCGGGCAATCTCCTCGGTGATCAGCCGGCCGAGGTGCTGCAGCAGGCCGGTCAGGGCGAGGTAGTACCGCCAGTGGAGGCCGCCGCCGCCGCCCTTGAGGAGCACCTCCGCCTGAGCACTTGCACGCTCTTTGCCGGCAGCAGCGGTTTTTGCCACCGCCGCCACCGGGCTAAACTCGCTAAAGATGATGGAGCGGTAGAGGTCGTAGTACTCGAGGCCGGTCTCGCCGCCCACCGCGCACAGGTCGTCGAGGAAGGTGGTGAGCAGGTCCACCAGGACGCGTTGCTGGTTGGTCAGCCGCTCAAAGAGCGCCATCAGCAGCTGCCGACAAGCGACCCGGAGCGCCTTCGAGGTGGGGTTGAAGAGCACCTCGCGGATCCAACTGGAGCTGGCGATGCGCACCGCAAAGGACTCGCTCTGCAGGTGGCGCAGCCGTCCACTCGCCCACAGGTACTGCCACCGGGCAAAGTACTTGTCCGCCAGAAAGTCCTCATACTTGGCTGGTCGGTTGTTGGTGGAGGTGGTAGAGGTTGTGGTGGTCTGCTCATCCGATCCGGATGAACCGTCGGCGGCGGCCGATGCAGGCGAGGCAAATCGTTGCTGCTGGCCGCGGCGTGGGCGACGCTGGTTCCGTCGCTTCCAGGCGGCAAAAGAGGCCTTCGGGTCGCCGGACAGCCACTGGCCCAGGTCGACGGTGACGTTCACCATCAGACTGTCAAAGGTAATGTTCGGTGAGGTGGTGGAAGAGGAGGAGAGGCCCGGGGCGGCCAGCACCGATGCGGCCTGATCAGCCGCCTCAGGATCGGCATTCCCGCGTCCACCTCCGGTCGTCTTGGGCTTGATAATGAGCCCGTAGAGGATGCGCAGACAGGGCAGGGTGATCGCCTCCAGCACCGCCGGCGACTTGTTCTGCAGACTGAGGAGAAAGAGCTTCATGACGCACCGGAGCCGCTGCTCCCAGCAGCTGTCCTCATTGTCGAAGCTGGCGGCCAGGAGGGCCATCTCATGGCGGATGGAGCCAAAGTCGAAGCTGGTCATGTAGTGCGACTGGAAGGCCGCCTTGATCTTCTCCAGCAGCAGGTTGTTGAACTCCTCCGTCGCCTGGGCGTTGTCGCGCGTCAGCAGACAGAGGAGGGAGCGAATCTCCGCGCGGAAGCTTCCCGTGCCCAGTCGGAGGTTGTAGTCGATCAGCTCGCGAAAGAGCGACGACGAGCTGAGGATGGCCTTGTAGCGCGGGGTGTAGGCGAGGGCCTAAAGGGAGGGGAGAAGGTATTAGATAAAAAATTACTCATCTTTTAGTCATCAACATACCTTGAGAAGGGTAATGCAGTGCTCAATGGTGGCACTGGAGCAGCCAAAGCATCGACCGCTCTTGTAGCCGCCCTCAGCCACAACTGGGCCCGCTGCTGCAGTGGTGGTCGTCGTCATTGTCGCCGGTGTTGTTGTAGTTGGTTCTGCAGGCGTCGTCTCAGCGTCCTCAGTGACCGCATCAGCGGTCGCTCGGCCGACAGCCGTCTCCGGCGAGCAGATCCGCTTCCGACTTCGCCTCGTCTCCCCCACCACGTCCTCACTGGAGAGCAGTCTGGGCAGGCCCGACTTGGATTGCGTGCTGGTCTGCACATTCTCCACCAGCGTACTGGCGCTGGAGGAGTCGCTGCTCGAGGAGGTCGACGAGGTCAGTGAGGGGCACTGGTTGAGCGAGCAGTTCGAGGCGGAGAGCGGCACTCCGCCGCCGCCCCGAGCCAGCTGCTGCTGCTGGTGCAGCTTAGCGGCCGTCGCCCTTCGCTCTGCCATCAGCCGCTTCAGCTCCTCGTAGTTGCTGCGACTGCCCGCCGCCTGGCGGTTGTCGTAGTCGACCAGTTCCTTGCGGGTGTACAGCACCTTCTGGACAATCTTCGACAGTTCGTCAAAGTGCAGCCGACAGTCGTTGCAGTACCGGTGCGCCAGCTGTTGAATGTACCGGTTCACGTGGAAGTTGCCGCCGCTGGAGCTAGTCGCAGCGGATGCCGTCGAAGCAACCGCCGGCACTCCATTCACCGTCGAGGCGGCGCCGCCGGAAACTGAAGGTGGCATTCCCGCTGCTGGAGGACCGCCGGTTCCAGCAGTGGCAATGGAGTCCATCCCCACCGAAGCACCTCCCTCCGTCAGGCAGTACACCGTGCTGTTGTAGTCCTGCGAGTAGAGCAGCAGCTGCTCCAGACTGGGCCTCACCGCCAGTATCGTCTTGTACAGCTTGTCCGCCTTGTCCAGCAGACTGTTGATGGTGGTGACCGCCTTCGCCCGGTCCTCCTCATTCTCGATCGTCTCGACGGCGGTGGCGGTGTACCGCGCCGTCAGCACATAGTCAAACTTGGCGTACTTGCAGAAGCCGCAGCTGTTGCAGAGGAAGGGGTCCTTCTCGTCGTAGTTAATTGCCCGGCACTTGTGGCACTGAAAGACGTTCTCGCCGCAGTTGGTGCAGACGCCCGGATTGGCGGGCACGATGGAGCTGCAGCGGGGACACTGCAGCGTCTCCGTGTTCGAATGGGTCGTCTCGTAGAAGGCCGAGTACTCGATCATCAGGTTGCAGGCGACAATGGGCAGCGCAAAGTCGATCTTCACCTCGGTCTGGTTGAGGGCGAGGTTGACCCGCTTCGCCCGCTGCCACACCGTGCTCTTGTTCTTCAGCTCCACCACCGAAGCGACGAAGCGGTTGTTGTAGTAGATGGTCAGCGTCTTCACCATCTTCGACTTCTTCAGCTCGCTGATCTTCAGCGCTATCTTGGAGATGGTGTGCGAGCCGATCATCTTGACGATGTGCGTGTAGGTGGTGTAGCGCGAGTCCAGCTTGATGGCGGACAGCTTCACCGGCACAAAGTTCACCTCGGGGTTGTTGCACACCAGACACGGTTCCGTCTCCAGGTAGAAGCCGTTAAACTCGAGCAGCGACTGCAGCGAGTTGTAGATGTTGGCATTGGGATGCTTCGCCAGCACCTGGTTCTGGTGCTTCAGCAGGCCAATGGCCGCCTCCGCGTACTGTCGCTCCATCTCCGCCACGCGAGCCGGACTGGAGGCAATGGCGGTGGTAGAATCGGTGTTCCCAGCAATGGCTCGGTTGGTGTTGAGCGTAAAGTAGCCGAGCAGGTCGACAAACTGCGAGCCGCGCTTGCCGTAGCAGGCCAGACTGGGCCACAGGCGCCAGAAGAGCGCCAGCAGCTGCTCCTGCTGCCGTGGCTGCAGGCACTGGTAAAAGTGGTAGAGCAGCGAGTGGGCCGCCCACCGGTGCTGGGTGCTGTTCGACTCGAGGAGAAAGGCGCGGATGAACTGGCCCAGCAGACCACGGTCGAGGATGCCAAAGACGTAGCGACACAGGGCGGACATGTTCAGCTCGGCGGCAGAGGGCGGCGAGGTGCCGGTGAGGTCGGCGTTCAGTTTGGATTCTGCAAGAAAAAAATGTTAACAAAAATTTCATCAAACCTCTTTGAGCACTTACCATTGAGGATAAAGCTGTTGTTTGAGGCATTGGATAGAGGCTCCCCTCCAGCCGCCTTTGACTCAGTAAAGAGCGCCAGGCTGATCAGCTGGAGGATGATAGAGCTGACGCCCTCGCCAAATAGGAGCGAAATGCGAAAGAGAAAAGGGAGGATGCGCAACTCACGCCGACAGAGCCGCTGCCAGTTGGCCAGCCGACTGGTGCTAATCTCCAGACAGGCCTTCAGGTGGTCCACCAGGCTGATCAGGCGGTGGTAGGGCAGATTGAGCAGGCGGTGCTGCTCCCCAGAGGTGGCCACGTTGATGGAGGCGGCTGAAGAGGAGGAGGAAGTGGACTGCTCATCAACATTCCTGCCGACAAAGGCGTTGGTGATGATGACGTCAATGAGCTCATCCAGCTGCTCCTCGTCCTCCAGGTCCTCCTCGGCCAGGCCCAGGTCGGCCAGCTTGAGGGCGTACACGGAGTTGCGGGCGTCAAAGAAGTGGTTGACAATGGTGCGGCGGACGGCGCGCAGGTGCGTCTTGATGGAGTAGTAGTCCCGCACCTGGCGGTAGCGCTCCTTCGTGCCGCACAGGTAGGCGAGCAGCTTGCGCACCTGCTTGCGCGTGTAGGCCGCCACGCTGGGCAGCATCATGTACTCGCAGAGGACCTCGATCCAAGCGTTGTCAAACTCCATCGGCGGGATGGTGCTGAAGGAGGTCTGCTGTGGTGGTGTTGGCTTAGCAGGGTCATCCGCTGCTGATGTCGCTGAAGAGGCTGAAGCAGCTGCCGCCGCCGCCTTCTGCGCCACGGTGGCGTGGTGCGCCTGCCAGGTGACAATGAGCTTCTTCAGCTGGTAGGGCAGGCGGAGGCACATCTCCGTCAGCAGCTCGGGGTACTTGTCAAAGACGTTGTTCGAGAAGATGGAGCAGTTCAGCGAGGTGCTCGGGTCGTTCGGGTTGCCACCAGCGGCGGCGGCAGTTGCTGCCGAAGATGTCGAGGCGGCGGCCGAGGTGGAAGAGGTTGAAGTTCCCGAAGCGGTAGAAGTTCCGGAGGTGGCATCAACGCCGGCCAGGTATCCCGGCTGACTGATCATAAAGAAGGGCTTCAGGTCGTAGGGAATAAAGTTGAGGTGGGGGCGAATTTTGATGGGTTTCTTCGAGTGGTAGACGATGGTCTCCCCGTGAACCACCGCCTTGTTCTTCTCCTCATTCTCCGACTCCATCTTGTGGAGGGGGCGCCAGTGGGAGCGCAGCAGGTTCTGCAGCATCGCCAGGCAGTACGTCAGCAGCTGATCGTTGGAGTTGACCAGCTGCGTGGCCGTCAGCAGGAGGCTGTAGCTGGCCGCCGATAGCTTTTCCCGCTCCTTTGCCTGCTGCTGCTCAGTGACCACTGCATCGCCTTTGCCCGCCTTGAGAATGCTCTGCTCGTCAAAGGTGACCGCCTTGGAGGAGCTCGAAGTTGTTGCGACGGTCGTAGTGGAAGTGGTCGTCGTCGTGGCTGTTAAAGTAGAAGTTAATAAGGGGGTGGTAGTGGAAGCAGTTGTGGCTGCTGAAGAAGTAGTCGACGTACCACTGGTTGAGGTCGTGCCAGTCGAAGTTGATGTTGACGGCGTCTGTGGTGGTGGCGGTGCTGGAATGACCCCAATCGGACAGATAAACAGCTCAGAGAGGTTGGGATCTTTGGAAGCTGCTGTGACTGCCTGTCCAGCAGCACCCGTAGAAGCAATCGCCCCCGAGAAGAAGAGCGCCGTGGGAAAGTGCTTGAAGCGAGAGAGAAAGACGCTAAAGAGGCGCAGTATGACGATGTACACCTCGTTCTGCGGGTGGCGGGGAATGCGGTGGCGGAAGGCGGCAATCACCGCCGCAGCCGGCCCTCGTCGTCCGCCCCGCAGGAAGGAGGTGGTCAGGGAGGAGGCCTCGCTGGCCGGCTCCGGCGGCGACGACACCGAGCTCTCAATGGGACTGCCCAGGTCGTTGAGCATGAGCGTGAGCAGGGACTGCATCAGCTGACTGAAGACCTGGCCAAACTCCTTCCGGTCGTGCTCCTGGTACTTGAAGTCGGCCAGCATGATGAGCACCTGGAGGAAGGGAATCGCCTGGACGCCGTCCAGCTCCGCCACCGAGTTCACGCAGTTCGACATCTGCTTCAGCAGGTACACGCAGAACTTGCTGGTGATGATCTTCCGCAGGCGCTTCCGGTGGCGGGCCGGCGAGGCGAGCGTCTTCTGCAGGGCAGTGGCCGCCGCAGAGGCGGCTGAAGCACCAGATGAGGATGCCTTCTGTGAGGAGGATGCACCTGCCCCAGATTGAGCTGGAGAGCCGCTGGGGACCTTGATGGACTCGTCCGACTTGGAGCGAAGACTGCCGCTGCTCCGCCGTTTACCGCGGCTGTTCATCGGCCGCCGTTCATGATGATCGTCCTGTTCTTCCTCGTCCTCCTCCACCTCAATCGACTCGACGGTGGTGTTGTCAGTGCCACTGGCGGCCCCAGTGCCCATCGATCGCATCTCCTCGTCAAAGTTGATCATGCCCACGTTGTACTCCTCATCGTCATCTGACTCCGAGTGCAGCATGCCATAGTCGGCCTGGATCTCACGCTCCAGCCGCTCCTGCTGAGCCTGCAGCTGCGCCTGCTGCTCCAGAAAGAGGTCCAGCTCGGCGCGCTCCCGCCGCATTCGCTCCTCTCGGGCCACACGGGCCGCTTCCAGCGCCTCGCGCTCGGCGGCTCGCTGCTCCGCCGACAGGCCGTCGACGATGCGGGCCCGACCGACGAGGTTGCCACCGCCGCCGACGCCCAGCGGTGGTGGTTGTGGTGGTGGTGCCGAACGGCCGGCGGCGGCAGCGTTCAGCTCTGCGACGGCCGCCTCCACCGCGTTGATGTCCTGGTTCAGGTCGTCGAGGTAGCGGAGGGCGTTGGCAGCGGCGGCCGCCCCTCGAGGACGAGCTGCTGGTCCTGCAGGAGCCTGACCGGCTGCTGCCGGTGGCTCTTGCTGTTCTGGTGGCTGCTGACCATCTGCCGCCGCCGCCCCCTGCTGTCCCGATTCCTGGAGGCTGAGGGCAATGGCCAGCTCGACCATGGCGTCCTCCGCCTCGTCCATCGCCTCGTAGTCCTCCTCCTCCTCATCGTCGTCGTCATCATCGTCGTCCTCGTCATCATCGTCGTCGTCATCGTCGTCGTCGTCTTCGTCCTCATCATTGTTCACACCATCCTGGTCGTCATCGCCGTCGTCATCTTCCCTGGCCCCGAGTTCATCAAGCAGTTGTTGACGGCGGCGGCTGCGGCTTGCGACGACACGCTCTGCTCGCTCCACTACGGCCACTTCCACTTCGCCGCCATCAGCGGCGGCTGCAGCAGCAGCCACTGCAGCGTCGTCGGCGAAATCGTCCATCAGCGGAAAGAGGGGCGGCTGCTGTTGCTGCTGGCCGGCTCGATTTCCACTTCCGCCTAGGTGAACCGCCACCAGGCCGTCTTCGTCGTCGTCATCATCGTCGTCGTCATCGTCATCATCCTCATCGTCGTCGTCCTCATCATCATCATCGTCCTCGGCCTCATTGCCGTCTTCGTGAACGACGGCGCCGCCATCGATTTCATCCACTCCTTGAGCGGCTGCGGCTCCTCCTGCAGCTCCTGCGGCATTTCCTGCGCCGCCACCACCACCACCACCGGCAGCCGCCGCGGCCATGTTCAGCGCAAAGAGGTCATTAAGGTAGACGTCCTCGTCAAACTCCTCGCCGAGAAGCGGTACATTGAGCAGCAGGTTGCGGTACGCCTCCAGGTCGCCGTCCATCAGCTGCGCAGAGACGCGCTCAAAGACGTTCGCACCGGCGGCCGCCGCCGGGCCACCGCGGGCCGCCGCCTGGTCGGCGTACACCAGCAGGTCGGCGGCCGCGTCGACCACGGCCTGGTTGGCATTCGCCCGACCGCCGGCCGCCTGCATCAGCAGGCCAAAGGGATCCGCCCGGTTGGCGCCTCCTCCTGCTGCAGCTCTGGCAGCTGCCCCGGCTGGGGCGGCTCTGCCAGCAGCACCAGCGGCGACCCCGCCCCGGTACGACCGCAGGGCGCCCTGTCGTCGAAGAGGGCCGCCAGCAGCTCCAGCACCGGCAATAGCCGCAGCTCCACGCCCACCACGAAAGAGAGCTCCAGCTCCCGAGGCTCCCGAAGCAGATGATGATCCTCCTCCTTCGCCAGCAACCGCCCCTACTGATGCAGCCGTGGGCGGCGCCGGGGCCATCTTCGTCGGCGGCTGTCGCGCCGAGTGTCGTCGCTCCCGAGTGCCACCACTTGTGGAGGACTTTGAGGAGTGCTTTCCACTGCCGTTCGGCTGCTGGTGCTGCTTCGCCACCTTCTCCAGGTAGACGCGGTTCGAGTTGGGCAGCAGTATCCGCCCCAGCGCCTTCTTCACCGAGTAGCTCACCTGCGGGTCGGGCGAGCAGAGGTACTGTACAATGAGGCCGGTCGTCCGGCGGATGTTCGCCTTCTGGTTCTCGCCCAGCGCATTCCCAGGGTCGTGGACGGCTGACGTGGCAGCGGAAGTTGCTGCTGCTGTTGTGGTTGAAAAGCTTGAAGTTCCGCCTCCTCCAAAGTGCCCCACCGGGCAGACGGTGAGCGAGGCGAGCATCGACGCGTAGAAGAGGTACACCAGCGAGTCGACCATCGTCTCCAGATTTTCATACAGCGACACCTTCGTCACCGGCGCCAGCAGCTCGCTCAGAGGCCGCTGGCTGTACAGGCGCCAGAAGAGCTCGCTGAGGTAGGCGCTAAATTGCATGGAGGCGCCGGCGAGGTCGCTCGCCGAGAGCGAGTTCATGTCGGCGACGCCCGCCTGCTCGGCGCAGGCGCTGCTGCCAAAGTACTTGCCCACAAAGCGGACAAAGTTGCGCGGCCGCTCGGTGACCATCTCGCGGAAGAGCGCCAGGTTGTAGTAGTAGACGATGATGTCGTCAAAGGCGAGGTGCTTCATTGTCTCCACCGAGCTCTCGAAGATCACCTCGTCGCGGTGCTCGTCGTAGGCGGCCCGGCTGGGCAGCAGGCGGGCCAGTAGCATGCAGACGCTCCGATCCAGGCGGTCGCTCATCGAGATGACCAGCAGCTTCGAGGCGATCGACAGCGCAGTGTCCGCCTTCGCCTGGTACTCGCTGCTGTGCAGCAGGTCGCGCGCCGCCTTCGCCATCACCGAGCTCTCTGCGTCCCTGGCAGTAGCAATGGCACCGGAAGCTGGTGGCTGGTGCTCGGCCAGCGACTTGAAGAAGCTGAAGCTCGACTCGAGCACGTCCAGGCAGTTGGCCACCAGGCGGTTCAGCACAAAGATGCCCTGGTACTGGGGGCTGGTGGAGAGGGCGGCGTTCGAGCAGACCGCATCCTCCTCGGTGATCGTCGGCGAGTACAGCAGCAGGCGCAGCTTGGGGAAGGGCGACTTGGGGCCGCCGGTGCTGGCTGAGCTTCGATCAGCACTGCTGCTGCCACCGGCCATCGCTCGGGCAACCCTTCGCGCAAAGGGGTCGGCGTACATCTCGTGCGGCTGCTCCAGATCCTGTTTAAATGAAAACAAAAAATAAGTTTAAAAGCAAACACCCCCTCCAATTCTTACCTCTCTGGCATCCCCAGCGCCGTCTCGCAGCTGTCCACCGTCCAGCGCCTCTCCGGGCATCAGATTGAGCGCCTCCCGGGGCTTCCCATACACCCGGACGCTGTCGACAATGGTGACGTGGTTGACGTCGCCGCTGGGCGCAAATCGAATCGAGAAGGTCTTCGTCTCCGCCACCTGGGCAATCTCCGCCCGCGTGAAGGGAATGTCAAACCAGCGGTTGCGGTTAATGGCCACGGGGATGCTCCGGTTGAAGATCTCAATGGCGGTGGGGGCCCGGGTGGGGTCGCAGACGCCCAGGTTGACGCGGATGCCCGCCATCACCAGGCCAGAGGCGGCTGCTGCTGCGGCGGCTGCAGAGGAGGAAGCAGCTGCCCCAGCTGAAGAACCGGCTCCAGCAGCAGCAGTCGCCGGCACCTGCGTCACCGTCATGCTGAAGCCGTTGGCCTTCGTACAGGCGACGTACATGTTGGCCGAGCTGAGACGGTTCTTCAGCTGCTGCGTGTTGTACACCTCCAGAATGTCGGCGCCGCCAAACTCAATGTCGTTCATCTGCGTGCAGTGCTCAAAGTAGTCGACGGGGAAGCGCGGCGGAGCGGATCGGTAGCTGGAAGCTGAAGAGGCTCCACTCGTCGAAGCTTCTCCCGCAGAGGCCGCAATCGATGAAGCAGTTCCATCGCCTCTTTTCGCATATCCTTTCGCCTTCTTGCCGGCAGCTGTTCGAGAAGAGCTGCCGCCGCCGCCACTTCCGACGATCGGCTGCAGGCAGTACGAGTCATCGTCCAGGTTGAAAAAGTTCGGCCTTAGCCAGTAGTTGGTCTGCTCGTTGCAGACTTTGTGGAAGCGCAGCGACCCGTCTTCGCAGAGCGTAATCACCGTCGTCAGCTTCTCGGGCCCGGGCCCGCCAATGGCGGTCACCGCTCCTCCTCCTGTGATGTCCTTGTTGAGGGGAGCTGCTGTTGAAGCACCCGAGCCACCGTTGGTGGTGCAGCTAATGAGCGCATAGTCAAAGACCTTGCGCTTGCACTTGACCTCCTGCACTTTAATGGCATTGGGGCGGACCATGAAGCAGACGGTGTGCTGCGTGTTCATCGTCAGCGCAAAGATCAGCCCCGGGTGGGTGGTCAGCTCCTTCCAGTGGAGCAGGGGCGGCTGGTCGACGTACGTCTGCTGACCGCCACCGGCACCACCGGCAGCAGCAGCATTCGGATCCGGGGCGTTGGGGTCCCTCACCGCCACGCCCTCAATGAGCGGCTCAAAGTTGACGCGCAGTGAGGCGGGCGCGGCGGCGGAAAGCGTGGCCGGGCTGACCGTCAGCCGGGCGCCCAGCTCCAGCGAGGTGACGCTGTTGATCATCTGCTGGAAGATGTTGATCATGCTGAAGGGCGCGCAGAAGGACTCGCCGCTGAAGTAGCTGACGAAGAGCATGCCCAGCAGGTGGCTGTAGTAGATGCTGAAGCTGACTGCCTGCTGGTGGGCGCTGGTGGGCCAGCTGGCGGGGAAGTTCACATTGAGCACGGTGGTCAGGTAGAAGGCGCTGGAGGTGTCGCCGCCGGCGGCATTCGCCGCAATGGGCGCCGCATTGCCGCCCGCCCGCACCCGTTCCCGCTCTCGGTCGCACATCGCATCAAAGGTCAGCTCCTGGGCGTAGATCTGCCCGCGGCTGCTGAAGACGAGGGCAAAGCGGCGCAGACTGCCACTGTCCTCGTGCGTGTAGAAGGTCATGTCGCGAATCTTCCGACTGGGAATGACAAAGTTGTAGAGCGGACTGTCGCGGTCCTCCCGCGACAGGTCGTAGATCTTGATGAACTCAATCGTCACGATGGCCAGCTCCGTCTGCGAGTTGGGCAGCCAGAGCGCCTTGATGATGTAGTTGTTCGTGTCCAGGGTCATCATCAGCGAGTAGTGCCCGGTGACGGAGCCGGTGCGGGCCAGCGAGAGGACGTGGCACTCCTTCAGCCCGCAGACGGCAATCAGCTCGTCGTTGAGGGGGTTGTGCGCCATGGTCATCACCGTGAAGGGAAAGGTAATGGCGGCGAGCTTCTTCGGACTCAGCTTCCGCCGGCTGCTGCCGTAGACCTGGCCGAGGAGCAGGTTCAGCTGCACCACCGAGATGCGGTTCTTGTCGTGCGCCACCAGCAGCAGACAGGGGTTGAGGGCGGCGGAGGTGGCGTTGTAGGTGTTGCTGGCGCCCAGCACCAGCATCGACGACCGGCGGATGATGGCCCCCGCCAGAATGGACAGGTTGCGGTGATTGGCCGACTCCGACTGCGGCTGAACATTTTCAAAGACCGAGTCGGGGGAGACCTTCACCTGGGTGAGCATGCCGTCGCACTTCTCAATGCGCAGCGGCGGCGGGTGCACCCCCACGAAGGTCGTCAGGTTGCCGCTGTGCATCAGCGCCCAGTCCTTGCGAATGCGCGGAAGGAAGCCGAGCTCCGAGTACTGGCAGTAGAAGTCCTCCAGCGTGGGCACAAAGAACTCCACCAGGCTGAGCATCGTCTCGGAGATGGGCGTCACGTAGGTCATCAGCAGGTTGATGAAGTTCTCAAAGTGCTCGTACTTGAGGCCGAAGCGCTCGTAGTTGTCGGCGATGATCTGGCTGGAGAATTTGGCGCGCGAGGCCTTGTAGTTGTCCGACAGCTTCCACTGCTTGAAGTCTGCAGCAAAACGGGTTAGTTTGGCTCATAAAATCACATCAAAAAAACAAACTTACCCTGAGCAAAGAGAGCACTGTACCAGTACTTGGAGATTCGCATCAGCTTCTTCCGGTCCTTGGAGGAGGCAAAGGCAGCGGAAGCAGCGGCTGCAGCTGATTTCTTAGTACCTCCTTTGGTGGATCGCTTCGCCCGCTTGGCCGGCTGCCGCTGCTGCGCCTTCGGCTGCCGTCTGACCAGCGCCCGACAGCTGCCGTCCTCGCTGGCGCCGCAGTCGCAGAAGAACGAGCCGTGCTTGGAGTAGGTCACGTCGTGCCCTCGGTGGCACACCTGCGCGCAGACATTGCACACGCCCACGCCGTCGAGCATCTTGCAGGTGTGGCAGTGGTACCAGTGCTGGTTGATGAACTCCTTCTGCGTCTCGGTGAAGGTGCACAGCTTCTCGCAGAGCTCCTCGTCCTCCTCATCCTCCTCGCCGTAGTAGCAGTTGTGGTCTAGGTAGTCGTCGTCGCCGTAGCCCAGGCCAATGCCTGCCGCCTCGTCAATGTCGTCGTCCACAAAGAGCCTCGCTGAAGATGAGGATGCTGAAGCTGCGGTCGACGAGGTTGTCTTCTCCTCGCCCTCCGCATCAGTGGACACCACCGGCCGTCGGGCCGACTTCAAGTAGACAAACTTGTACTCGAGGGCGTTGAAGATGTCCGAGAGGTAGCTGAGCATCTGGAAGCTCGACTCGAGGATAAACTGGTGTCTAAAGAAAAGAAACGTAGAATCAACTCAAATCAAGTAAAAAAGATAGTCAAAAACTCACCGCCCAAAGCTGACATTCTTCTCAATCTTCTGAATGACGTCCTTCTTGGAGAGGTACTCCTTGGCGAGCGTCAGCCAGCTGACCACCTCGTCAATGAGCTTCAGGTGACCGCCGGGCTTGCCGTACGCGGCCACAAAGTGGTCCGAATTGCCCGCGGCGCTCATCAGCAGCACCAGACTGGTGAAGAGGCCGGCAAAGGAGAGAAAGTGGTTGCTGCGGGCGTCTCCGGCGCCGCCTGCACCTCCGTTGTCATAGAGCGACTGGCTGAGGAGCTTGCGCGCCGTGGGCAGCATCGCCTCCGCCAGCGCCGCCAGCACCGTCTCATCGAAGCGACTGCTGTCCTTGATCACGTAGCAGACAAACTTGTAGAGCAGGTAGACGGTGCTGCTGTTAGAGGAGGACTCCCCCTCCGAGGACATGTACACCACCGGAGAGAGGGCGGTGGCAGTGGTTGACGAGGACGGCTCTGCGGCCTCCCCGGTCTGCATGGGCGTGGTCACCCCCTCCATTCGGCCAGCAACAGTGCTGACAGTGTCCTCACTGGCCCGTCGGTGAAAGAGAATCATGTGCAGCCAGTTGAAGAGAAAGGCCACCCGCTGGGGGTGCTCCGCCAGCGCCGCCGAGAGGCCCGAGCAGAGGCGGATGATGCTAATGTCGTCGGGGTACTTGTCCGCCTGGCTGAGCAGCGTCTTTAGCAGCTTCAGCAGGTTCACGGCGTAGGCGGCCGTCGCAAAGGGATGCGAGGCGACCTCAATTAGGTCGAGGAAGCTGAAGCTGGTCAGCGTGGCGGCGGAAGCGGAAGTGCCCGAAGCCGAGGTCGACGTCGATGGCGATGACGTGGCCGTCGTCGTCTGCTGTTGCTGCGCGGCAGTGGGCGTCGTCGGCGTCGTATCACAGAGAAACTCCTCAAAGGCCACCTTGCCGGAGGTCTTCTTGAGGATGCGCGCAAAGAACATGAAGAACTCCGAGGCGCAGTCCTGGTGGACCTTCTGAAACTTCAGCTGGTCCTCCTCGGCCAGCTCGGTGAAGGCGCGGTTCTTGAGGGTGGTCAGTATGAAGAAGGCGTTGCGGATGAACTGCGGGTAGAGCGCCGAGCAGTACATCTCATTGCTGTCCGCCTTCAGGTCGAAGGTCTTCGCGAGAATGCGGTAGGCGACGGTGGTCGTGCCGGTGCTCTCGTTGATGCCGTGCGTCAGCGAGCTGGACACCAGGTTCAGCTGCATCGACATCAGCTGGCTGACAAAGGGGTCCGAGGGCATGTAGTAGTTCTTTGTCCTAGGGGAGAAGAGAATGTGTCAAAACATATCAATAAAAAGCACACACTTTCACAACCAACTTACCAGTAGATGCTCTCGGCAAACTTGAACAGCTTGAACCAGTACTGCTTCAGCTTGATCCAGGCAATGTTCCCTGCGCCCGTCTCAATGGAGCTCACCGTGGGAAAGTCCGAGAGGGAGTACTTCTCGCTGAGAAAGGCAGAAAAGTGGTGCACATAGGCGCTGCCATTGCCATTGCTGTTTTTGTTCTTCCCAGTCCCTCCACTTCCTGTTCCCTCGGACTGCACCTCCACCAGGGGCACCTCCATGGGGTGGCCGGCAGAGATGAGATCATGCAGCGGTCCCTGCCCGGCGCGGCGCTCCACATTGGCGTGAATGCGATTCCACTGGTCAATCTTGAGGAGGATGGTGTGCGGCAGAAAGTCGACGATGTTGGCGCTGATGTCGCTCATGCTGGTGTCGAAGCAGTTGGTCGAGCAGATGTTCACCAGGCTGCGGTAGAAGAGGTACTTCAGGTCGGTGGTGGGGCTGCGGCTGGGAGGGCCGGGGCAGGGGCGCGTCGGCGAGGAGCCGGAGCTGCTGCTGTTGTTGCTGTTGTTCAGCGGCCCGTCGTAGATGAGAATGGTGTTAATGTCGCTGTACATCTTCTGAAAGAGGCCAATCATCTGCGGCAGGAACTTCTCGTAGATCAGCTCCTGACTGTCGCTGCTGAGGCTCTTCGCATTCGCTGGCGTGAGAATGGCGTCGCCGGTGGACTGCTGCTGCTGCTGCAGCTCCTTCGACGCCTTGCTGCCCTTCTTCTCCGACCTTTTGCTGGTGATGGTGCCACTGCTGCTAGCACCGCCTCCTTCGGAGACAGTTCCGCCGATGGCGGCCACCGAACGGGTAAACTCTGAACGGATGAGCAGCATCACCCGCTCGGTGAAGAGGTCAATGGCGAGGAGGGTGAAGAACTTGGGAAACTGAACGTGCGGCAGACTGAAGAGGTGGTCGCTGGAGTGGCTGCTGATCATCGAGCTCAGCTTCGAGTTGGACACCTTGAAGTGGTAGAAGGTGCGCACCACCGTCTTGAAGAGGCGGTAGTTGTACTGCAGCGAGTTGAACTTGGTCATCAGCTCGGCCATCGTCTCGTCGAGGTTCACCGGGGCCACCTTATTCTGGTCGGCTGATTCTGCTGAAGACTTCAGCTGCTGCTGCTGGGCGGCGACGCTGTTGTTCACCTTGGCGAGCAGCTCTCGAATCCAAATGTACACGGCGCGGTTCTCGAATCGCGGTATCCAAATGCACATGTTGATCAGCTTGGCGGCGTTGAAGCGGCCCCCGTCCGCCGACCAGTCGTAGTTCTTCGACTCCACCTTCTCGGTGATGTCGGTGAAGCTCTGCAGAGTGGGGGGCAGCTGGTTGACCAGCCGCCACATCGTCCCAAAGCTGTAGTCCAGACAGCACAGGCCAAAGGGACCGAGCGACGGGTAGCGAGGTGGCTTCGCCGGAGAGGATGCGGCTGTGCTTGCCTCATTAGGACTACCACTTCCGCTAGTAGTGATGGTCACCGGTGGCTGTGCTGGATCAGGGGAGACATTGCTGTGGTTGTTGTTGTTCCCACCACCACCACTCCGCAGGTCGACGTCGTACTGGTGGCCGAGAAACTGAAAGAGGTTCAGCAGCGAGTTGTAGAAGGCCTCGTAGCTCAGGTTGGGAAAGCCGGCCAGCATAAAGTTGCACGCCATGCCTGGAAATTGAAAAAAATGTTCATTAGAAAACAGTAACTTCCCATTATAAAACAACACCCAAAAAGGCACTCACCATCCAACTTTGGCACAAAGGAGCTACCCGAGGAGGAGGAAGAGGAGCTGCCGCTGCGGGCGCTGCTGCCGTAGAGGTAGCCCACGTCCATGAGGTGGTAGAAGCGCGGGTGGAGGATAAACTCCTGCAGACTGAGACTAGTGTTGGTGGCGTTCGGAGAGTTGGCGGCCACCGCGGCGACGGCCGCAGCTGCAGCCGCCGCCGTCAGCCCACCACCACCGCCCACACTGCTGCCATTGTGGCCCATCCCTCCGCCCCCTCCGCCGCCGGTGGTCGACGCGGCCGTGGAGGCGGCGGCGTTGACGTGCGTCGACGAGGCCGTCAGCGAGGACGAGTTGAAGGAGGAGTTGGAGGAGCCCAGGTTCGAGGAGACGCCCCCTCCGTTGCCACCTCCTCCGCTTCGTCCGCCAGGGCCCAGCAGGGCCGACTCCTCGCCGCAGCCCTCGCCCTCCTCGTCGTCGTCCTTGTTCGCGAGAATGTAGTTGAAGTAGTTGCACTCCAGTCGCTTGTCGGCAAAGAAGAGGGCGCTGCGCAGCGAGTCCACCGACTTTTCCGCCCGCAGGCACTCCTCCAGTTCAATCTTGGCCACGGTGGCGGTGTCGTCGTCCACCTCGTCGCCAGTGGCTCCACCAGGGCCGTCACTGCCCAGAGCGGCGGCGGCGGCAGCCAGCGCCGGCGGCGTCTGATTCCCACTAAGCAGATTGTGGTTGATCTGCTCAAAGAGGTAGGCGGGCGTGTCGTAGAGGTTCTTGCACATGTACTCAAAGAGGTGCAGCAGCCGGCCGATGAAGAGAATCTGCGCGGCGCTCACCGCGCGCACCTTTGGCGGAGATGCAGTGCTGCCCGAGCCGCTTGAGTTGGAGTTCAGCTCTGCGCTAATCTCGTGCAGCGCCAGGCCGACCAGGTAGAAGACGTGCTTCCGCTGCAGCAGCTTCAGGTTGTGAAAGAGAAAGAGCATCAGCTGGGCGTGCTCCACATTGAGGTCCTCGTAGTAGACGGGGCACTCTTCGTTGTGCGGGCTGGTGTCGCCCTTCCACCGCAGACTGCAGCCCTTCAGCTGGTTGACGAAGCCGCGCCAGATCTGAATGGTGATCGAGTTAAGGTCGAGCTTGATCTCCTCCTTCTCCCGCTGCTGCCGCAGGAGGATCACCTGCGCGAGGATGGCCAGGCTGCGCGCCCCGTGGTACAGCTTCCACGTGCAGCCCTCCACCTCCGGGCAGGGCTTGAAGCCGAGGTAGGCGAGCAGCGAGTTCTGCTGCTCCTCACTGAGTATCTGCATGGCAATGAGGTTGTGCATGAGGGAGGTGAGCGCGCCGCTGAAGCGCGCAAAGGTCTTCGTCGAGAGGACCGGGTAGGAGAGGCGGCGAGCCGATGAGGACTGCTGCTGTCCATGGCCTACACTGCCTCCTCCTCCTCCCTCCAGCTCCGCGTCCAGGTCCTGGATAATGTGCGCCAGGGCAATCAGTTGCCCGTCGGTGAGCATCTGCTTGAAGAAGGCCTGGAGGGCGTCAATCTTCGAGCAGATGTAGTAGTAGTTGAGGTGGTCCAGAATGGCAATCACCAGGCCGTAGTGGCTGTCCGCCTCGCGCCGCAGCTCCGCCAGCACTGAAGAGGCGGCAGCGGTGGAGGTCGTCTGCTTCAGAGACTCCTCCTGCTCCTGATGTTGCTGATGGTGATGCTGTCCACTGTTGCGATAGGCCTCACCAAGGAGGATCGTGTAGAGGTCCTCGATGGAGAAATTGCGACTGCCTCCAGTGCTGGCAGTCTCGCCCAGTTCGGCGTCAGCCGACTCCTCTGCGTGAGCACTTCCACTGGAGCCCTCAGAAGCCGCAGCAGCAGCAGCAGCAGCCGCAGCGACACTGGCCGCCGAAGCGAGGCTGGTGGTGCGAATGAGGCAGGCGCGCCGGTAGCCGGTGGAGAGGTAGCTAAAGAGCAGCTGAATGACGTTCAGCTGCGAGGAGACGATCATCTCGATGCGCTGCCAGGCGCTGTAGTGCCCGAACTTGTTGTACTTGAAGGTCGCCTTCGAGGTCGTCTGGCTGCTGCCACTTCCTCCCAGGCCAGTCTGCGAGGCGCTGGGACTGAGCGTTCCACCAGAGGCGACCGAGCTCGAGCTGCCGCTCTGCTCCAAAGTTCCTGGAGCAGCGGTGGTGGCTGTTGTTGAAGAAGCACACGCCGCCGCCGCCGGACATGTGAAGCTAAACTTCTTGAGAAAGTTGAGCTCGTCCAGCGAGTCGCCGCTCGCCTCGTCCGACTCCTCCGAGCCGAAGATGGCCCGCGTGCTCTGGTCGCCAAACTCGAGGTGGAGGTCGTCGAGGAGGGAGGCCATCAGCTTGAGGGCGTGCTTCGCCAGCGGGTTCGCCAGGCCGGAGGTGCCGCGCAGCTGTCTCTGCTGCTGCAGACTCACTGCGGCGGCCCCACTCGACTGCGCCTGCTGCTGTTGCTGTCGGCTGCTGTTGAGCAGCAGTTGCATGCCGCTGAAGAGCAGCCAGGCGGTGAACATGTGCGCATTCTGGCAGATCTGGCCGGCGACGCGGTTCGACTGTCGGAAGATCTCAAAGAGCGAGGAGTAGAGCGCCAGGCTCTTCGCGACAATCTCCGCGATGGCGCGCTCCTGCTCGTAGCTACCACCTCCTCCCTGCTGCTGTTTGGTAGCTTCGGTAGCCGCCTCAGTTGCTGCTGCTGCTGTTGCCGCTGTCTCCGCCGTGCTCACATGGGAGATGATGGTGAGGGCGGCGTAGAGGCAGGCCTGCACGGTGACGATCATCTTGGAGATGCGATCACAGCTGAGCGGCTCCAGCAGGCGGTTAAGCTCGAAGATGGCGGCCACCAGGTCGAGGTCGGTGGCGATGCGCTCGGTGAGCAGCTCCAGGTGGGCGGGGTCGAGCTTGGCGAAGCGCAGGTGGGCGCCCTCCTCGATGGCGCCCAGGTGGAGAATGTACGGGCGGAGGATGGTGTACGAGTTGACCAGGTTGAGGAGGGTGTTCGCCCCGCCGGCGTACTGAAAGTACATCTGATTGTGGCTGATCAGGTACGACTTGATCTGCGCGGCGTGGCTCTTTGAAGCGGAGGAAGTGGATGTTTTGGTTCCTGCTCCGCTCAGGTCGTCCATGTTGCTGTCAAACGAATGCTGTTGCTGGTGGTGGTGGTGGTGATGGGCAGAACTGACTCCTGAAATGCCCGGAGGCAACAGCGGCGGCGGCGGCGGTTGGCTTCCAAACGATGCCTGGTGCGGGTGGTAGCGGTGGGAGGAGGAGGCCGCTGAGGAGTGGCCACCGCTGGACAACACCGACGACGACGACGACATCGGCGGCGGCGGATGCAGCGCCGGAGGCGGCGAGATGTTGCTGTTCGAGCTGACGATAAAGGGCGTCAGGAGCTGGTCAAAGAACTCCTCCTTGGAGTTGCGGTCCAGCGAGCCGACCGGCTGCGTCAGGCGGATGCGCTTCGTAGATGAGCTGAAGGAGGGCGAGGAGATTGAGGCCGTGGCGCCGGGCGTCACCACCACCGGAAAGGATCGAGTGGACGAGTCTTGCTCGACAGAGCTGCTGCTGCTAGTGGAGGTGGTGGTGAGGGCGGCGGTAGTGCTTGCCGAGTGACATCGCAACGAATCGGGCAACGGCTTGAGGGCGAGCATCTGACAGAGGCTGTAGAGCTCTCGGCTGGTGAAAAACGCCTTCTCGTACTTGTCACTGTCGCCGATCAGCATAAAGTTGAGAAACTTGGTGATGCGGTACTGGTGGCGTAGTAGTGAAACAGTTAAGTTAGTCCACCGATCAAAGGAAAAGGCATTCACGACGAGAGAACTTACCTTGAGAAGGTATCGGTAATACTCTTCACTGTCCAGGGACAGACTGTGCACATCGCGTAGCTTTCGGTAGTAAGCTGCGTTGAACTCGTTGAAGTTGGCCTCTTCGTCCGAGTACGCCGACAGCTCGTTTAGCAGAAACTGAAGGATGTAGATGAGAATGTCCGACACGGTGGCAAGGGAGCTACGCGGAACTGCGTGGAAAGAGAAGGAGAAAAAAGTAGTTAAGATCGGCGTGCCTTCTATTGAGTGGAAGGGGATTAAGAAGGGCTTTGCCCGGCGTCGCTTACTTTGATTCGTCTCACTGAGCAGCACATGGCTGCACAGCGTCATCAATGGCAACAGATATGACTTTTCAGTGTTGGAAAAATGCGTGAAGTTCTTCTTGCTAGGGGGTTGAGGAACAAAGCGTTAGAAAGGTATCAACACACTGATTTCATCAGCATCAACATCGATCACTTACCATAGTTCAAGACTGCGGATGATTAGATTAATGTCCTGGCGAGAGATGGGCGCTTTGGTGGCCGCCGCAGAGGTCGCCATGCTCTCCGCGGAGCGGATGTGATCACCGGTGCCTTGCTCATCCTGGGCAGAAGTCGATGAGGACGACGAGGAGCCGGCGGCATGCTGATGACTCGCCTGGAACGGCCCAGTGAAGAAGTCAATCAACAGCCGAAGCTGCTCCTTGCTCTCATCCATACTTCAACCGGTGAAAGTGAGTGAAAAAGTGTATGTTGTGGTGTGTTGTGTCCAGCCGGGATGGATGTAGGAGAAAGAACTCGGCTAGGAAAGATCGAGAGCGGGAAGAATACGGCTGTCGCAGCCGCCGAATCCACAGGGCAACCTACGCGGAAATTCAACAGACAAGAGGAGAGAAAGCAAGCAGCGGTTAGTTTCTTGGAAGGATGAGACAGCAAGAATTCTATCTTTGCCTCTACTTTGCCTCTTGAAAAAGAGAAGAAAAGAGAAGAGAAGCGGCGGGAGCTAGAGTAAATAGACACTCTGGCTTACCGGAGGATACTGCGTGATAGAGTGTGTGTGTGTGTGTCACGCGCACAGAGACGCCAAGAGCTACTCGCTGAAGAGAGCCAGAGAGCGAGACACTCCTCTGGCTCCTCTTGTTTGTTTCTTTCTTCGGGTGCGAGGGGGATTCGAAATGGCGTGGGCGGTAGATAGGGGAAAACGGTGGTAGTGGTGGTGGTCTCCTCTCGGATCGACGGTGGATCGGCGGGTCGTGTGATCGAAGAGAGATTCCCGAGATCCAGGAGAGAAGTAGAAAGTAGAAGACAACAATCAACCGAGGATCAACCGAGAGTGTTTTGGTGGAGAAAAAGTAAAGTTGACTCGATTCTGCGGCGACTGCTGCTGCCTGCTGCAATCTGCGCTCTGCTCGGCCAACTCTGCTGCTCTGCTCTCGTTGTGTTGTGGGCGCTGATGGTCGTCGCCGAATCGTAGTGCCTGGGCAGAGGCGCCCACCGAGCGCCCGCTCTCGACGATGCTCGCAAAGGCAGTGACGATGAGATGTCACTTTTTCGGCGGTGACGGCGCCGCTTCTAGAAGGTGGCGGAAGAGGCGGGAACTTGAAAGAAGACAAACAACAATTAGATCGACTGTTTTTTTTGCAAACAGGACTTTGGTTTGAAAGAAGGACTCATCTACCGGCTTAGATGCCTTTCGCCTGATGATCACCCCCTGAGGCCAAAAAGGGGTTAAAGGGCCTTTTAAATGGCCCCCGTTCATGTAAACAAACAGTTCATTCTTTGTAGAATCCTTTATGTTGGAAGGCAAGAAGAGCGTGAGCTGATAGAAAAAACTTTATTCAACTAACTCAGTACAGTGAGATATGCCACTCTAAATAGAGCGGGAGAACAATGCTTGCAAGTTCTAAAATCATAGAGGTTCTAAAACCTAACACTTTAATATTGAAACGATTTGGAAAAGCATCTTGAGAGATCACAAAATTGCAGAAAAACTCCTGTGTAGGCTGCTGAACACCATCTTCTGCTGAGACCATAATAATCATGACCATCACTTTCTTCGAAACACAGATGTGGTCAATATCAATCAGTGCCGGTTCTGGTCTGGCATTCCTGCCAGTCCTTCTCCAGATTCATCAGCTTCTTTTTTATGTTCAGTGCCGTCAGTCGGGCGGAGGGCGTTTCCGTCCAGCACTCGCCTATCAGCGTGCGAATGGCCGCCTAGAGAAAGTGGGTGGAAAAAAGATGTGTTAGTTCAGTCTATTTGGTTGAAGAAGCACAGCAAGCTTACAGTCCACGTATTTTCCTCCTGATCATTCGAACTGTAGTGCACCTCCAACGATGGACGTCGCTTTTCGATCACCACCAGGCGATGCATCTTCTCCAACAAAGAGGACTTGTTCCTATCTTCATCTTTTTCAATCTCCTCAAGTTCCTCTTGAAAGGGCAGTCTGTACTTCAAAGGCTCTTCCTCCAGTTCATCATCAAGTCCTTCTGACAAGTCCAGCAGGCGGTACATCTCCCAGAAGATGAGGCCCAGAGCGTAGCTGAAAATAAATTGAAGAAGGTACATCAGAAATTATCATCAAAAAATGGCTACATTTACACACTACTCACATGTCTGCGCGCTTGTAGGCCTCAAGGTGGGCCCGTGGAAAGTGGTGATCACCACCGCCCTCAGCAGCAGCCATTGCGCTGGCCAGCAGCTCCGGCGCCAGGTACCTCGTACTGCCGACGGCCTCCAACCTCCTCCTCCTCCTGTTAACCCTCGACTTTTCCCTTCTCCCCTTCAGCAGCCCACCAACCGACTGATAGCAGTCAGCACTGGTGGCAGCCAGGCTAAAGTCGGCGATGACGCAGCTGGCGCCATCCTCCCTCACCAGGACACTCCTCCTTGATTGGAGGTCCCGGTGGGCGATGGCCACCTTGCCGGCCAGCGTGCCAATCGTCTCTCGATGCAAGTATTCCAGCCCGCTGACCAGCGAGCGCATCAACGAGAGCAGTCGAGGCAGGGAGAGCTTCTGAGCAGCACTTCCCTTTCCTACTCTCTTGTTGCTCAGGTACTCGTACAGCGACCCGTTCCGGTGGTACTCGGTGACCAGCCACAGACCGGAGTAGTCGAAAGGAGAGGAGCCCTTTGTTGTTGTTGCTGTTTTTGTTGCAGCATCAGTTTGACCTTTGACCTGATCGGCGCCCAGGCACTGCAGCACATTCTCGTGGCGCATCAGCAGCACCTTTTGGTAGATGGCAATCTCCCGGCTGTAGGCAGTGGCCTCCCTAAAAGGGTAGATCTTCACCGCCACGTCGGCCTCATTGAAGCGGCCCTTGTAGATGGTAGCAGCTCCAAAGCTTCCACTGCTTTCTTCCAGCCCGCTCAGCCGCTCACCGAGGTCAATGTCATTGAAGAGCCTCTTCTGGACTAGCAGTTTTTGAACTTCTGGTAGTTTCTCTTGTGTTTGAGTAGAAGGTGATGATGGGTCATTTGAGGTGGTGGTGGTAGAGGTGATGGAGGTCAAGGCAGTGGAGGTAGTTCCATTGGAGGTCATGGTGCTGGTCTTGCTGCTGGCGTTGCTGGCACTGTTCTGCAGGGGGCTGTACTTGATGTTGATGCTACTGTCGCTGGGCGAGCTGGTGCAGCTGCTGATCATGCCAGTACCAACTCCGCCGCCGCCCCCGACGACCACCACCGCCTCGACGACGCCTTCCGTGGTCCGTCGAAGAAAGTTCGACACTCGACCAGCTCCTCGGCTCATCAGCGGCGGTGTTGATCTCATCGAAGGCGAAGAAGGCTTCCCAGAGAGCATCTTCATCAGCCGCTGGCTGGTACTGAGCTTGCTGTAGTGAACATTGCCGAAATGCTGTTGTCCTTCATCGAATTCAGTCGAGTGGTGCTCAGTGTCTTCACCCATCTCCTCAAGTTTGCCCTTTTCCGAAAGCAGCTTCTTCTGTTGATGGTGAGTACGATTTCGATGACGGTAGAGCAGAAGGGCAATGACGAGGAAGACGAAGAAGGAGAGCAGTGCACTGAGGAGGAAGACCGTCGCTGGTGTCACAAGGACTGACAGTGCTGCTGAGGATGAGGAGGATGAGGAGGCGAGTTCTGCAGAACGAAGACTCTGACTGAGTTCTATTTAGAGGAGGAAAAAAAGTTAGAACCACTGTTCACAACTTCCAAACTCCACTTTTTCATGGGTATCTCCTACCTTTAATGACGCCGCCATCAATGGTGGGAAAGAGGTGATCATTGCAGAAGTCCTCTCCCTGGCAGCAGCTGATGTTCTTCGGCGCCCAGTGCTCCGAGTGGGCGCCCTTGCACTGCAGCAGGCCCTCGATGTCGGCGGGGAAGCAGCCCCGGGTCACCTCGTAGCTCAGTGCTCCACCACTATCGGCGGTGGTGATCACCTCGGCGTGGGCGAAGCAGTAGCCTCCTGGTTGAAGGTAGCAGACGCCGGACCGGGCGCCGTCCGGACACTGGTGCAGACATCGACACTTGGTGGCCACTGAAAAGAGAAAGATGTTAGTGAGCTGTCAAACAGCAGTAAACCTCTCTCGAATCAGCTCAATTACCCATGATAAAAACATGTAAACTGTAAGTGTGTGTGTTTGGATGAGCGAATGACGTCTCTGAGAAGTGGCACCACCACCACCACCACCATCAACAATCCTACTACCTGCTGCTGCTGATAAGGTGCCAGTAGTAAGGTGGGCCACTTTCTACTGTTTGTGTGTACTCAACCGATTAGGATTAAGATCCCAGGACAGCAGCAGCAGCAGCAGTGAAGTGATGCCGTTGCAGCAACGAGCGGTGCAATGCAGCGACAGCTGCCATTTCCACCGGTATCCACTGGATACCAGTGCTGCTGCTGCTACGATGATAAGCTTCGGTGGTGTCCATGTGGTGCAGTGGTTCAACCAGTGGTTGTGGCGCGATCTTTCTCCGCGGTGGATACCGTTAGCATCAGCAGCAGCACGCGAACGCATTGCCCTCTAGCGAACACAGCTGATCAAGCATCAGCAGCAGCGTTGTCTTGTTTTGGTCCTGCAGCAGCAGCAACGGCGGCGGAATTTGTGTTTTTATCAACCTGAAACGGGTCAACTCAAAAGTTCAAGGTCCCTCAGTCCTCTCTTTCGTCTGAAGTCCAGAGCCCTATCTTCAGATCAGAGCAGCATGTGGTACCTTCGCCACCACGCCCGGCGCATCATCCGCAACACGATGAAGCCGATGGAGCCGGAGTTTGCCCGCAAGTGGCTCCTCCGAATGCGCGTCGCCTACGTCGGCCTGGGCATGCTCGCCCTGGGCGTCGCCTACCGCTCCTACCAGCAGAACAAGGAGGTCCTCGATCCGCTCAGAAGTAAGTAATCATCTTCGATGAACCAAAGCAGTTCAATTTGGGCTTCAGTTGATGATCTGCTTCTTTTCACTCAACACTAACAAAATCTGTTTCCTTTTCCGTCTCCAGAACTCGACCCAACCGACGCCCACCGGCTGTTTCGCCTCAAAGGCGAGCCGGGAAAGGTGCAAATCTACCGGTACGTGATCGGCCAGAAGCCGGAGTACTTTGAGTACGAGAACTCCGAGTACATCGAGGACTACAAGCGGCGCGAGGAACAGCTGAAGGCCGAGTTGAAGGCAAAGACGGAGGCGAAGAAGCAAGAGAGAACCGAGGGCAAACTCGAGAGCTTATGATGATGGTAGCGATGATGATGATCTTGAAGAATCATCTTCCAAACCTTTGCTTCGCTCTGCTTTTCTGCCATCATCATCAACTGCCGCTGTCGTCGTTAGCAATGCCGTACATCGGGTAACTATCTCTACGAGAGAGACACTCATGGTATTTTCTGTTTCTGTTTACATTTCGCGTCTCCCCGATCGAGAAAGATCGTATCGGTGGAAGGGAGAGAGCAGGGCAGCAAGAGTAGAAGTTTCTCTCGCTGTTCTGCTCTGCTCTGCTCGGGAGACGATCACCACAGTAATAGTACAATACTGAAAAGTACCTCATAAACAACAGCAACCTCTACTGAACAATTATCATCGGCGGCGACGGCAGCAGCCCACCAGAATGAAGCGTCGTAGAACTGTAGATGATCCTCCTCTTCCTCAACTTTTTCCCTAGTGTAAATAAAACCCCTTCCCAAAAGCCTAATTAAACGCAGAGACAATTAGAGTGTACTTCTGCTCAAATATCATCACCGATGGTGCTCCACCACCAACACCACCGGTCAGACAATCGAGGCAGACAGAGGTGGTGGTGGTGCTTCTCCAGTGACTATCAACCCCTGGGCCATCATCAGATGACCACCCTGAAGCAGAAGGTGGCCCTCTTCCTCGGCCTGCTCCTCCTCCTCTACGTGTACCTCTTCCTGGGGGAGCACTCGACGGCGCTGATGCACCACATCAAGGTCCTCACTTCGCTTGGAGAGGGCGACATCGAAGTGGGCGACAGTGGCGGAGATCACCGACTGGGGCAGATCGTCACCCACCACAACGGCTCCTTCCTCTACTTTCACCTGCCCAGTCTGACGGACTTCAACATCGAGCGGGACTTTTACCGCTTCAAACCGTCATCTTCTTCAACCAACGTCAAAGAGAAGTTCTGCCTTCGAGTGGGCACTGATGAGGTGATTCAGAAGACCGGAGAAGAGCCGGTGTGCGTCTGCAAGGACAACTACTCGGGACCCGAGTGCGCCCTGCCGCCCTTAGTTCACCAAACAGCCTCGTCATCATCATCAGCAAAAGGTTCGACCCAGTTCGCCCGCCTTCTCCGACCTCGCCGCATTTTGGTCTCCCTGATCTGGCCGACCTACCCTTTCGAGGTGGCCAACAGTACGAGCAGCAAGCGAGCAAGGCTGGAGCGACTGGCCGAAGCGATGACCGCTATGGCCGCTTATGTTGATCTCTTTGTACTGCACGAGCTTCGAATTGAGTTCAAAACTGCGAGTAATGGAACGAAAACCGAAGAGGAAAAGACCGAGGACCCGAACTCGCTGGCGTACCAGATGGCCAAGGGCCGCCTCCTTGGCCGCCACTCTGCTTACAGTCTGCTCTTCAGCAGTCGAGTCACCGTGCCACCTTCATCAACAAAAAAAGAAGGTGAGCAGATCTTCGAGCTGACCGACCTGGAGGCGGCCGCCGCCCTCAAGTCCTGGTCGGTCTTCGCCCGACAGATCACCGAGTACCGCCCGGCCGACCTGCTGCTCTTCATGTCGGCGGGCAATCTGCCCAGCGAGCCGCTGCTGCGCTTCCTCAAGTACCACTCCGGTCTGAACGATATCACCCATCTGCTGCCGCTGTACAGTCTCAAGCTGCTGTACGGTACTGGTCAAACGAGCTCTTCAGCAGCAGCCTTCAGCTCGGCGACCGTCGAGGTGGACCACAAGGCGACTGAATCCCGGCTCAACGGCTTCCTCAAGCGAACAGAGAGTGATGAGCAAGTGCCCTTAACTTCCGCCTCCTATCACCTTCGCAATGTGATGCTCTCCTTCGAGCTGATGACCTTCCTCTGCCGATACGAGGTGGAGCACTTCCTCGCCAGCTACTGCCTCACCGAGCAGCGCCTGGTGGACCGCTTTCAGCGCCACTTCTGGCCCATCAGACTGGGCGGTGTGGGCAGCGCCCATTCAGCGAACCTCAGTGCCACCTTCTCTATTCCTCCCTAAGTGGCCTTCTCTCTCGAGTAATTTGTAGAGTCCAAGATGAGGACGTCAATCACAATCACCACAATCGTGCTTTACCCATCTTTTTTCTCTCCTAGTGTGATAATCTGTTTTCCCCCTGTTTGTTCTGTTTTCTGTTTTGTTTCATCTGCACAATTTACCTGAGTAGTCTAATGTTGTCTGCTGCTGCTGTCAATGATTAATAAAACAACAGCCAATTTACTATTTACAGAGATTGAACAAAGCAAATTAGCCTACTTTTTGTTTTGGCTGCTGCTGCTGCGATTTGCTCTAGCTCTGGTAGCTCTGCTCTCTAGAGCTTCTTAAGCACGTCAATAGATTGTGCCCCTCATTTCTAATGCTGCTAGTGCGTTGAATAGTAGAAACCCGTTTTCCAAGCTAGTGCATTGGCAACAGTAGAGCAGCAGCCAAAATGAGGAGAAGAAAAAGAAGTGATGCACTTACCGATATTGTTTTTGCACACGTAACAGCAGCCGCTGCTGATGCTTCACAGAAATTGTGATTGTTGTTGTCACTGTCTGCTTCTTCTTCTTTCGCCAACTTTGCTGTGTGTCAAATGGACTTGCCGCCGCCGCTGCTGCTGCCGCTGAAGAGACTTTCCTAATCGCTGGCTTTCCTTGAGTGGCGAGTTTTTCCCAGGCCGCCACACACACACATATCACATCCTCGTCCTCCTCGTCTTCCTCCTCTTTCAAAGCCAAAGTGCACCAAAACCGAACAATCTTCAACAATAGAGAATGGGTCAGTTCGGTGCCGTCTTCCAGCGCCTGGTGCGCTTCCTCCTCGACCGCCTCTGTCTGCTGCTGGAGCTCCTGTTCTACGCCGACGACCGCGCCTACCTGCCGCCCATCACCGATCCGCTGCTGCTGCAGTCGGCGACCACGCTCGCCGCGAAGATCAAGTCTGGAAAGGTAAGCGAAAAGGGTTCGATTAGTTTTTAGCGGTTCAAAACAAAACAAACCTTTCCCCCTACAGATCAAATCCGAAGCCCTAGTTCGTGCCTACATCAGCCGCGCCCGAGAAGTTCAGCCGCTGATCAACGCCATCATCGACGAGCGCTTCGAGGAGGCGCTGGCCGAGGCACGGGCCCTCGACGCCACCATCAGCCGACAGCTGGCAGAAAACGGCGAGCTAGATGACGCCCTCCGGCGAAAGCCCTTCCTCGGCGTCCCGTACACCGGCAAGGACAGCATCGCCATCAAGGGGCTTCGCCTGTGCTCGGGCATTCCCGCGCGGAAGGACATCAGGGCGGAGGTGGACTCCTCCGTAGCGAAGCTCTGGGCGGAGGCGGGGGCGATCCCCCTGGCGCAGACCAACGTGCCCGAGCTGCTGCTCTGGTAAGTTATCTCAGTTCTTGAGGAGATTTCATTTTTAACATCATTTCATCCTCCCCAGGTGGGACACCGTCAACAAGTCCTTCGGCCGCACCGCCAACCCCTACAACCGGGCCCTGATCCCAGGGGGCAGCACCGGCGGCAATGGCTCGCTCATCTCCTCCTGTGGCAGTCTGATGGGCATCGCCTCCGACATCGGCGGCTCCATCCGCCTGCCGGCCCTCTTCTGCGGCCTCTACGGCCACTGCTGCTCTGTGGAAACGGTCCCCATCGACAACCAGTGGCCGCCCTACGCGCTCAGCCGCCGAAAGTTGGTCTCATACGGCCCGCTCTGCCGCTACGCCGCCGACCTCCGCCCCCTGGTGCAGATGTACATGAGCCGGGCGGAGGAGTCTTCCGCCTTGAAGCTGTCCAATCACGTCGAAGTCTCCAAGCTGAGGGTCTTCTACCTGACCTCCTTCAACGACCCCTCGCTGACGCCGACCAGCGAGCCGGTGGCGCAGTCGGTGCGCATCGCCGCCAAGCACCTCCAGTCGCTGGGCGCCACCGTACGGGAGGTGAAGAAGGCCGAGGAGCTGAACCTCCTTGATGGCTTCAACGTGTGGATGGCGAAGATGCACGCCGAGGACGCCCACCCGATGGCCTTCGAGATGACCAACCGCACCGGGCGGCTGAACCTGCTCTGGGAGCTGGTCCGCGCCCTGGTCGGCCTGTCGGAGCACACGCTCGCCGTCCTCGTTACGGCCCTCTTTCAGGAGCTGAAGAAGGCGCTGCCGGGCGCCCAGGCCACCCGGGAGCGCTTCCTGGAGCAGCACCGCCGCCTGAAGGCGCAGCTGGACGGCCTGCTCGGGGACGACGGCGTCCTCCTCCTGCCCACCTACCCCGAGCTGTCCGTCAAGCCGGCGAGCTGCTTCCTCAAGTTCAAGAACACCGCCTACACCGGCGTCTTCAACACCCTCCAGGTGGCCATGACCTCCATTCCGCTGGGCCTCACCACCGAGGAGGACGGCGTCCGCGGCGGGCCCGTTCCGGTGGGCATTCAGGCCATCGCCACCCACCTCAACGACCACCTGACGCTGACGGTGGCGGAGCTGCTTGACCGCGAGTTTGGCGGCTGGGTCCCGCCCACAAAGGTCCTGGTCAACTGAGCGGCAGTTTGGTCTTCCATTTTGTATCCCCTGTGCAGAAGAATAATAATAAAGCTTTCCGGTGTCTTTTTAAGCAGTTCCCTTTATCATGTTCATCAACATCGTCATCAAGAAAGCTCTTCAGAGGTCTTTGGGTCTTTTACACGGTTAGTAAAGTTCTGGGGAGACTGGCTCTGCTTGTTCAGTTTTTGAGTTTTCGACTATGTGAAGATTCTACAGATTCTACTAGGGATTAATTTACTACGAGCTATTAATTTTGTTGTTGTTTGTTAGTGTTTTGGAAGCGTCAATCATCAGGCATTTTGCTTAGGTTTTCATGTTGAGGTAGTTGGCCAGATCGTCGTCCACCATGTTCATCTCGTCCCAGTTCTCGTCCCACAGCTCGCCGTCGCCCTGCTGGGTCGACCAGTTGTCCTGCTCGAACTCCTCAAACTCGTCCTCGTTGTCCAGGTCAAAGTTCATCGTCGTGTTAGAGTACTGCGTCTGATAACTCATGGCTGCTGTTGAAAATGCTGAAAATGCCGTTCAAGTTAAAGTGCTTAGAATGAAAAAGGCAAACAGCGTGGTGAACCGATTCAGTTGACTGTTGAAGCGCAAATGAGCGCTGCTGTGTGGAAAAGACCGACTTCAAGTCGGCAAACGATCTGCTTGCTATCTCAAAGTCACAAGACGCCGCTCCACTACTCTTCTTTCGCCTGAAACCTTAATTGCCGATAAAATTGCAAAGTTTCAGAATAACAGCAATTAACGTGCCGTCGGTGAGGGTGATAAGTCACGTACACACACAGAAGGGGCTGCCTTTCTCTCTGCTCAGTTCGGTGTTCAGTTGGCAAAGAAAAAAGTTTGCTATCGACCAGGTGATTCAACTTTGAAGTTCTGCAAATAGCGAAATTAGAAAATGAAACACCATTATCATCAGGCGACTTTTTCCCGCTAAGAAAGGAAACAGCGTTGTCATGGCAGTTTTCTGTGTGTGTTGTAAAAATAAACTGAAAAACTTTGTTACCACTTACCCAAAGTTGCGGTTGTTTGATCAGAAGGAGAAGGTCATCACTCTTTTTCTACTTCTTCGGCGAGGCGGTGTTGTTGCCTTTTCCACCAGTTTTGACAGGTTTGACAGACAGCGAAAAAGCGAGAGGTAGAAGATGATCAGCACCGAGGGCGATCGATTCAGGTTCAAAATTCCGGGAATTGTTATTTAGGGCGAGAACAAAGCAGAGTACCGGTACCTTGCTCGGCGAAAGACAAAGTGGAACTGATCAGAGGATTCCCAAACAGAAATAGAAAGGAAAACAAACGAGCGCTTTTGTCAGACTCACACAGTGACAGTACCGCTGAACAACTGTCGTCGTCTAATCTGGGCATCCGCTAGCTGACCAGTGGCGCCCTCTGAAAGTCCGCTCAGGCACTAAGGGGAAAAACAACACCGTCGCTCAGTCGCTGGACTTTAGCACCAGCGATTTTCTTTGGCTTCAAGTGGACAACTTCTTCTTCTCGATATTTGGAACATCTCATCTGAAACCAACAAACCAACAAGAAGCCGGCAATCATGGCGATGTCCAAGGGCACCTCGCACTACAACCGGCAATGCTGGGAGGACGAGAGCTTTCCCATTCTCTGTCAGACGTGTCTCGGTAAGTGATGATGAAGTTGATCATTAACTCGAAATCTTCTTAAAAATTCTTTTTCCCCCTCCTTCAAAAAAGGCGAAAACCCGTACCTGCGCGTGATGAAGGAACGCTACGGCTCGGAGTGCAAGGTCTGCCAGCGTCCCTTCACCACCTTCCGCTGGTGTCCGGGCGCGAAGATGCGCTACAAGAAGACGGAGATCTGCCAGACGTGCTCCCGCGCGAAGAACATCTGCCAGACCTGTCTGCTGGACCTGCAGTACGGCCTGCCGGTGCAGGTGAGAGACCAGGTGCTGGGCACCAAACTGGAGATTCCCAAATCGGAGATCAACCGGGAGTACTTCAGCCAGACGCTGGACGCGGCGGTGGCCAACTCCGACGCCACCGAGGCCTACGGCGCCCTCAAGGACGCGCCCACCAGTGAGATACTGCAGAAGCTGGCGCGAAACTCGCCCTACTACCGCCGCAACCGGGCGCACATTTGCAGCTTCTGGGTCAAGGGTAAGGGCGTGCTTTTGTCTTTGGGTAAGATTTCGAATTTAAATTCTAACAATTTACTTCCTCTAGGCGAATGCAAGCGCGGCGAGGAGTGCCCCTATCGCCACGAAAAGCCCTCCGACCCGGAGGACCCGCTCTCCGACCAGAACATCAAGGACCGCTACTTCGGCGTCAACGACCCGGTGGCGGAGAAGCTGCTCCGGCGGGCCTCGGAAATGCCCCGACCGGTGCCGCCCGAGGACCGCAGCATCACCACGCTCTACATCGGCAGCGTCGGCGAGACGATCGAGGAGGCGGACCTGCGCGACCACTTCTACCAGTTTGGCGAGATTCGCTCGGTGAATGTGGTGCGCAAGTCCAACTGCGCCTTTGTGCAGTACACGACGCGGGCGGCGGCCGAGGCGGCCATCGAGAAGTCATTTCAGAAGTTGACCATCAGAGGCGTCCGCCTGGCGATTCGCTGGGGTCGCTCTCAGGGCAAGCGGGCCAAGGACGCAGAGGAGGAGGAGGCGGAGGCAGGCAGGGCGGGCAGCTCCACCAAACTGCAAAAGGTGGCCGCCATTCCCGGGCTGCCGGTGGGCACGCCCGACTACTTTGGCCTGGGTAGTGGTGGAGGTCGAAACACTTCTTCAACATCCGCTTCCACATCGCGACCGTCATCCACTGCCACCGCCACCACCAGCGGCGGCGTCATTCCTCCCCTGAACCTGCCCTCACTGAGCTCCAGCAACATCTACTACCCCTCGCAGGATCCCAGCCGCATGGGGGCAATCAGCTTCAAGCAGCACAAAAAAGATTAGATAAACACAAACATTACCGCACATCATCATCAGATCAGACAAAGAGCTCATCATTAATTAAACAACGTTTAACAACAACAACAACAGTGTGTGTGTGCATGTGAGTTCGCGCAAAAACCCATAGGTCAATAAAACAAAGTAACACTCGTCATCAGCTGCTGGGTCTTCTCCGTAACAGAAGGTATTAAGGAAAGGAAAGGAAAAAAAGGAAGGGAGGGAAAGCAAACAAATTCCTATGTACAGAAGCGCACTTCAGTGAGTGTGTAGGGGTAAAGATGATGAAGATGGTGATAAATAATAATACTAGAGAAGAAGGTGTGTCTGCTGTCTGCCAGACGATGCCACACCTGATGATGAAGTATGAAGAGAGGGAAAGAGGACTTACCACCACCACCTCAGACAATGTCCTCATTGCTGGTGATCAGCGACATGCCACCACCGCTGCCGCCCGCCTTGTTCCCCATCGAGTAAATACTGGAGGAGGACTTGGAGAGCTCGGTGTTTCGCGGGTAAATCTTCCCGCCTTGCTGCTGCTGCTGTGCCACTTGGTGGTAGTTGGCAGAGGTCAGCTTCTTTATCTTCGTAGCGCCTGAAGCGCCCGCCGCCAGCTGAGAGAAGGGAGAGAGACCGGCGGCGCTCTCACCAGCACTCAGACCACCAACTCCCCCACCGGCCATCATCGAATTAAGGTGGTGGTGCTGGTAGCTATTGTTGAGGAGGTTGTACTGGTGGTGGGTGTAGTGCTGCTGCTGCTGCTGCTGATTCTGATGGTGGTACTGCTGCTGCTGATGGTGATGAGAGTTCCCAGCAGACACCGAGGAGGTGGCCGGCACGCCGAGGATGCTGGAGTGCGTCGGCGAGAAGCCAAAGGGCGTCCGCGAGGCGGCAAACTTGCTAAGGAAGACGTTGCTGGAGCCACCAGGGCCCACGCCGCCCAAGCCGCCGCCTCCGCCGACGCCAGGGTGACCGTGAAATGCGCCCGAGGTGAAGAACTGCCGCCTCGCCTCCACAATGTTCGCCTTGGGTCTGTGTGCAATAGAGCAAGATGTAAACTATTTTGTAAAAAAGTTTTTCCCAAACAAAGACACTTACCCTGCATTATGCGAAGATGAGTTGATCATCGACTGCTGCTGCTGGGCGTTTGCAGTCAGGGATGATGAAGTTAAAGAGGAGGAGGCGGAGGACGGCAGACCGCCAATGGAGGAACAGGTGGCCGACTTCAGCAGGCGGTGGCTGTTCTGGCTGTTCGGGCTCTTCTGGTGACTGCTCGCAGCCGACAGGGTGGCGCTCTTCTTCATGCTCTCCTCAAATGGCAGCGAGGATGAGAGCAGCATAGAGGAGGAAAGCTGCTGCTGCTGCTGCTTATGACTAGTTGCGGAAGTGGTGGCAGACCGGCGCGGCTGCTCAATGGTCTCGTTGAACTTCCGCTGATGCTCAATCTCCTCTTCTAAGTCCTCCTCTTCTTCTTCTTCTTCCTCCTCCTCTTCACCCTCCTCACCCTCCTCGTCGTCGGTCATCGAGAAGACCTCATTGGCGTAGAGGATCAGCAGCTCCACCACCCGTCCCTGGTGGGTGGCGTCGTACAGTGTGCTGCTCGTCGCATTTGGGTCGTTGCTAAAGAAGGAGGAGGGGAAAAAGGTTCAAAGTCAAAAACACCATCTTAAAAGACACCACTCACTTTCTCCTGAGCAGCGTCGGCCCGAAGATGATGCCCAGATTGCTGGCGGGCATGTTGTTGACGGCGGCGTTGCGCGCTATCCGCCGCAGGTGTCGCATCAGGTAGCGCAGCGTGAAGTAGTGCGCCGGCGACATGCGACTGAGCAGTCGCTTGAAGGTGCCCACAATCTCCTCGGCCACCTCGGGCGGGTGCTGGTCCGGGTGCTGATGACGCCCTCCTCCTCCTCCTGGTGCCCCTTCAGAGCCGGCGGCCGAGGTGGAGGCAAACTTCTTGGCGAGGACCATAAACTCGCCGTACAGGTGGAATGTCATGAGCGGCTCGGGAAGCTGCGATTAACAGAAAAATAAAATTTTAAAAAATAGCCAAAAGAAGTTTCAAAGTTTTTACCTCTCTAAAGAAGTGCTTCAGCACATTGGCGACAATGTTCGGCGAGAGGGAGGAGAGGTCGACGAGGTTGCACCGGCCTCCATTGTTGTCCTCCTCAGCGGCGTCCTCAAAGCTGGCGCAGAGGCTCTCCACCTTGGACTTGACGCCGGACACCCGGTAGATGCCGTTGATGGCCGCCCCGTTCAGCTCAATCTCCTCGACGCACTGGCGAACAATGGCGGGCACACCGCTGCCTGAGGTCAGACTAGAGAGCGGCAGGCCAAAAAGGCGACTCTTCTTCCGGTGAAACGGGTGGTGGTGGTCGTGGTTGCCTGAAGTGGAGGAGGAGGTGGTCGTCGTCGTGGTCATGCTGTCAATGCAGGACTGCGAAAAAACACACCCAAACGTTTTGGTAAGTTTGAAAATTGAAACTCTTTCCCTCCCCACTTACCTTAAACTCTTTGGTAATGGCGTTAATCTCGTGCTCGAATCGCTCATCGTAGCTCAGCTTGACGCTATTCTGCTGCTGCTGATGCTGCTGTTGGTGAAGGTGATGCTGCTGCAGGTGTTGCTGTTGCTGCTGGTGGTGGTGTTGAAACTGCAGCTGATACTGGTGCAGCTGCTGAAGCTGCTGCTGCTGTTGTCGGTGGTGTTGCATGTTCGTTGCTGTGCTCATCAGCTGCTGGGCTCCAACAGCGTCGCCCAGCGGCGAGTTGGTGTCTGACTCGCTGGACTCAAAGTCACCAGTAGGAGCAGTGACAATTCCTCCCCCTCCTCCAACAGGCGCCCTGCTGGTATAGGGCGTCACCGGGAGCGAGTTGGCGTGCTCTCGATAGGAGCGACCAAACTCGTAGCGGCCCGTCTCCTCGATGATGCGGTCCATCTGCGAGGGAGAGTAGGTCATCGAGTCCTTCAGCGTCTCAAAGTAGTGCGAGGAGCTAGAGGGGGAAAAAGAAGCAGTTAAAACCTAGTTCCAAAAAAAATCACTACACCAAAAACACCCCCTTACCACTCCTTGATCTTCATCTCGAGCATGCCGAGGAGGTCCTTCGTCTTGAGAATGAGCTCCCGCTGCGCCTTGTCCAGGTGGGCCCGACACGAGTTGACCGCCATCATCGACTTGTTCACATTGTCGTAGGCCTCCTTCTCGCGCTGCTTCGCCTCCTCCAGACTGCGCCGCTTCTTCTCCAGCTTCTCCGAGGTGTTGCTGCTGCTGCTATTCGAGACGGCCCAGCTGTCGGAGTTGCTGTTTGACTGCTGCTGCTGCTCACTGCTGAAAAGAGTAAAAAGAGTAATTTCTACTAAATCATCAAAAACTCCCCTACTACCTGGACTTGTAGGCCATCTGCAGCTTGTACAGCTCCGACTGCTTGCTGGTGTAGAGGTCACGGCACTTGTTGAAGTTGTTCTGGCACTCCGTCATCGCCTTCTTCTCCCGCGTCCAGCTCTCCTTGATCTTCTTGATCTTCTTCTCAAACTCAAGGCGGTGCTCATTGAGAGAGACGATAAAGTTGGTGTTCAGCAGCTCAAAGTTGTTCACCGAGAGGTGACCGTTCTCCGCCTCGTAGCTGGAGAACTTCAGGTAGACGTCCTGAAAGGGCAGAAAGGACTGCTCGAAGGAGGGAGAAAGGAAAACCTTGTGCGTTAATTTAAGCAAAAATACAGCAAGCACTGACCTCCTCGCCAATGGACGCCTTGAGGTTGGTGGCGTTCTTCATCACCGACCGATTGTACTCCATCTCAATGGCGGTCCGCTTCTCCAGGTAGGCGACCAGGTCCTTCGCGTACTTCGCCCACATCTTCGCCTGCTCCAGGGCGATGTTCATGCCCTCGGGGTGGAAGAGCAGGCGGTCTTCAGGCTGCAGCGGCTGCTGCTGCTGACTCTGGTGCACCACCTCCAGACTGGTGGGCGGGTCGACGGTGCTCCGGCGGTGCTGCGGCGACGGCGAGGACTGACTGCTGTGGTGGTGGTGGCCGTCCGCTGTCATTGTCGTTGAAGATGAGGAGGTGTCGGTGCTGCTCTTGCTGCTCTTAATCAGCGGCACTGACAGCTTGTGCTGGGGCTGCTGGTGTTGGTGATGCTGGTTCGGGTGTTTTGGCTGCTGGTGAAATTGAAGCTGCTGCAGGTGTTGCTGCTGTTTTTGGGTGGCTGCTGTCGCCGCTGTTGCTGCTCCGCTGCTACTGCTGCTGGTGGTACTGCTGGTCAGTGCCGGTGCCATCGCCGCCTCATCGGCGTCTTCCATTACATAGTTTGACACACTGTGGTGGTGGTGGTGGTGGGAGGTAAATAAAGACGATGGTGAAAGTGGTTGGTAAAGAAAATGGATGAAATGGTAATTGGAGAAAGAGGGGCTTTGGCTAGAAATTAGCTGGAAAATGGGAAAAACAAGTGAAGAGCACTCTCAGCAGCAGTCCAGTCATCGTCTCTCGGTGACTGTCTCGTTGATAAACTGCTGCAGCAGCTTTGGCTGGTGAAATGAAACAAACTAGCGTGTGTGTGTGTTGCTGATGCCGATGCTAACGGGAAAGAGTGAAGCCAGCCAGCACTGGCACACACACACACTTACTCATACACAGCTGCTGCACAAACACACTACACTACTGTTACATCGACGAACAACATCAACAAGACAAGCAAGAAAAGCAAGCACACAGGCACTTGCACAAACACAACAATTGCTGCTGCTGATGAAGGAGGAGGAAAAAGTCGGCAATGGCACGGGCACTACTGACACAACTTCAGAACAGACACACACACACGCAAGCGGCTGATAATGCTGTCAGTGCAAGGGTTGAGAGTGTGCGTGTGTAGTCGAGCAGTAGTCACTGGAGCTACCACCTCACTGCACCAAACAATGGCACTGACAGGTAAAGACAAAGACAAAGCAAAGCAGGCTAAATCTTAATGGTCATTACACAGGTGAATAGAGGAGGAAGCTGTGGAAGAGGAAGAAGCAGTCAAACAGGGTAATCAGGGCAGGCAGTTGAAGGTGAACGGTGCACTATGCTGCTGCGGTGTTCAATACTGCCCATTGAGAAAAAGGGAAAGGCAGCAGCAGTAAAAGCAGATCAACCGTAGAGAAAGGTGTCAAATCGCTGCTGATGATGATGTCGATGGTAGTGATGATAAGCGGACTGAATGAATCGGGCTACTGTCTTCCTCACTGTCTACCACCAGCAGCACACTAGTACATTCAGTGATAAAGCGCAGTGCAGTGGTTATCAAAACAAGAACACAAGTGACCAGGCAGTAGCAGCAGAAGCCGAGTGTAGAGCACGATCGCTTCTGACTCTCTCAACAGAAGAAGAAGAAGTTAACTGGTGTGTGTTGACTGGTGGCGGTGGCGGTGTGATGATAATGATAGTGATGATGATTTGCTCTGCAGTGAGTGAGTGTCGGAGATACTGTCTGGAGTGGTAGTGGTGGCAGTGGTGTTTTTGGTGGCAGTGGCAATGCTAATCGTGGCCACCGGTTGTGGGCAATTAGCACCAGCAACGAACTGGGCTGCTGTTGCTGTCGTTGCCGTTGCAGCAGCAGCAGCCCAGTTTGGGGAGAAAGGGAAAGTAGAGGATGGTGCTGGTGCTGCAGCGGCGGACGACGATCCTTGATGACGATGGTGGTGGTGGTGGTGATGATTGCTTTTCCCCTTGCCCTGGCAACATTCTTTTTGGTTAACTTAATTATGTCTACAGCTTGCAGCCATGAGGGAGGCTGAAGACCGACAGACAGGCAGTATCTCCTCGTTGACGATAGAAAGAGAGCGAAAATGAGAGAGTGAGTGACAGCTCTCCACTAACTGTTGTGTTTTTGGCCGACGTACCAGCAGCAGCAGCAGCAGCAACCACGACTATCATCATTGGGCTGCTGCTGCTGCTTATCAACGCAAAGTTATTTGCCATTTTTGCCGCCGCCGCTGTTGCCGATGATGATGGTGATCAGGATGGTAATGATGAGGAGTAATGATGAGGATGGTCTACTTGGCTGGCTGGACTTGGCATTGGAATTGGGTGGAAAGGGGGGGGGGGCATGGCATGGCATCCTTCCATCACATCCATCTGCGGAGACTCGGATGTGATTTCCTCCTCCCTCCATCAGTCTGTTTGTCTGATTTCACTCTGCTGTACGACGGCAGAAAGAAAGTGAGAGAAAAAGAGGAAAGATGAGCCGCCGCCATCGTCGCTGCTGCTGCTGTTGTCGCCCTTGGTTAGGAAATTGTCAGTGTCTTTATGTCTGAATCAACTGTTGAGTTGGCGAGCTGTCTTCGCGGAAGAGCCCACTTCGTGCACTCCAGCACAGCCTCTACTGCTAAAGCACTGTTACTCGGTGTGTGTGTGTGTTGATGGTGATGATTTGGTTGGTGGTGCAGTGATAAACAGGTGGGGAAAGAGAGAAAGAAAGAAAGGACATGCAATGGCAGTGATTGGGAGTGAGTGAGCAAGAGAGGGGGAACCATCAGGCACTGATTAAAAGAGCGGGGGAACGTGCAGTGATTGCCGATCAGCCAAGCACAGACAGACAGTGAGAGAGAAAGCCAGTGAGACGACGACAGATCGTACAATACAGAGAGAGAGAGGGCACAGATCTCGTCACGGAAAATAGAGTGGCAGAGGTGGTGGTAACGATGATGGTGCTGATCACCCATCGATGATGATCACTGCAGAAGGTGTCAAATCAAGGAAAACGGTGTGTTGCATAACAATGGCAACAAAGCAGCAAGAAAAAGACAAAGGCGCTCTTTATCCTAGAAACGGAAGACTGCTGCTACCTCCTTTTCAAGAAAGAGAAATAGAGGGAGGGGCACCTACCTGACATGGAATGCACTGTAGAGCTTGCTGATGGCTTCGAGGACGGCGGCCTGGCGGTCGGCGGCGTACGGCGCCTCGTAGTTGTACTGCTTGACGGCGTCCACGAGCGCCATCGAGCTGGTCAGCAGCTCCTTGCTGCGACCCAGTGCCGACTTGCCGTTCTTCCGCTCCAGAAGAATGGTCATCACCTTGGAGAGCTCCGCCAGGCACTCGAAGGCGGCCACGCGGGTGTCGGGACCGCCGCCGCCGCCTCCGCCGCTGTCCAGTCCAGTTGCTGTGGCTGTTTGTTTTCCTGTAAGCGATGAATAGAACAAAAACAGATTAGATTGACAGGTGATAACAGCATCGGATTATGACATTGCCCTGTAAACGCCCTCGCCACTAGATAGCAGAGGGAGAGAACGTGCACCAAAAGTGCCACCACGGGAGCGGATTCACTCCCTCTTCTCCTTCAACCTTTTTTCCGGTTTCACCTCTCACGTGTCCTGAACGCAGTGATAACAGCGCTGCTCCCGTCTGTGTGTTTGTTATCAATCAAGTGTAAAAGCCAGCAGCAGAGAAAGCGGCAATAAACTGGGGTCATTTAGCGAGGACAATAAACAACAAACAGACACAGGGTGGCAATTTTGTGAAGGAGGAAACTGGCTGGCAAAAAGGAAAAACAGTGGCAGCAGGAGGACAAACTGAGGAGACAAGTAACTAAGAAGAAAAGGAGAAATAGAAACTGAAAACGATAGAGAAAAGGACAGACTTCATAGTGGGAAAACAAACAGAGGCAATGACAACTGTTACCACTATCTTACCTTGATGGTACAGTTGCTCCTGCGTGAAGATGCGCTTCAACTTGTTGAGGGTGAACGTCAACGACTGGGCGTAGTAGGCGAGGCTGCCATCGGAAAGGCGGCGAGCAAATGGCTGACTATCACCGCTTGTTGAATGTTGCTGTTGCTGCTGCTGCTGCTGTTGGTGGTGATGCTGTTGTTGTTGCAACAACTGTTGATGCTGCTGCTGTTGCTGCAATGCCGAAGACGAGGACGAGGATGATGTCGAGGAGAGCGCCTGGTAGGTGCTTCGCATGGCGGAGTGCTGCTCCATGACCGCGAAAGGGTATCATGCAAAGAAAACAAAAATAACTGTGGTGATCAGGTGGTGCAGATAATCTGGAAGATAATAAGCTGGTCAGTTCAAGTTCGAGAAACAGGTAAACAGATAGATCTCCGCAGGCAGAGCTTTTCTGAATGAGCCGCCTCGGTTCTATTTCTTCTTCTTCTTCTTCTTTAGTTCTGAGCAAGCGAAAGCGCTTACTGCTGCTGCTCCAATCTACCAGTCTGCCGTGGTGGTAGCACGTGGTGGGCGCTGTATCGGTGTTGTTGCCTACGCCAGAATCGGGTGCTGGAGAAGATGAAGATGAAGTAGAAGAGGAGGAAGATGAAATAGAAACTGAAGAAGAAGAAGTCGAAGTCGAAGGCAGCGAAGCCACAGCTCTTTTTCTCTTCTTTCACGGAGGCGCGCAAAAGTGCAAGGCGCAATCGCAGAGCGCATTCACAACAAACGTTGCCTTTGCTTTCAGGCTGAAATCGAATTTCGAAACACACAGAATTCGCCGTTAGACTGAATCTGTGTCGTTGGTGTTGCACCGAAAGCTTCTTCTTCTTCTTCTTCTTCAGCGACATCGGAAGGCGGGCTATATACGAGTGAATGGGCAATCAAGAGGAGGACCTCGCCCACCAGAAAGACTGCCAATCAGTTCAGAATCTGACGAGAAGACTGCCAGCCAAAACACATCGTACATCGTGTGTCTATATTCTACTTGTTGAACTTCTATTTTCGTCTCTCTTTCTCCTGACGCCCCTTTCTTCCTTTCCATTTACTCAGTGCTCACACTTTACACTGTACACGACGGTGGAAAATCTTACGAAGTAAGCTGGAGCTATTTATAGACGCCCCATTACCGCCACCACCACCAAAACAGCAGCAGGAGCAGGAGTATCGCCGAAGAAAGAGAGGAAAAAGTAGATTGAAGTGTACCAGTGCACGAAGTCATCATCAGCAGCTCATTAATATGACGATGCTCTCCTCTTTCCTCGGGATTCTACTCTTCAGATTCCTTCACTCTCTTTTCCAGCTGGCTACTCTTCCCTCACTTGTCGTCGGTGTTGTTGTTGTTGTGATTGTGTCGCTGTACACAGAACAAGAGTAATTACCAGCACAAACCAGTTCTCAGACTTGATGGGAATTGATGGAAGGGGAAAGAAAACAAAACGATAAATATTTATTTATATTGGAATTATTGAAAATGAAAACACTACAGACACACACCCATTTTGGTGGTGGTGGTAGGCAATTACTTCTACTTTCTATTTTTCCCCTTTCCCTTCTTCTTGTTGGAGCCCTTGCCGCTCCCGTCATCACTGTCATCCCCGTCCTTCTTCTGGTCCTTCTTACCCAGCTCAATCGTAAACTTGGCCTCCTCCTCCTTCTCGTCGTCGTCGCCAGATTCCTCCTCCTCGCTGCCCCTTTTGCCCTTCTTGTTCTTTTTGTCCGCCTTCTTCTGCGCCCTTTCCAGCTTTTTCAGCTCTCTTGATGTCAGCTTTTTCGGTAGAAGGGCGTCCACCTCTTCCTCCTTCTCTTCCTCGCCCTTTTCCTCATCCTCTTCCACCTTTTCCTTCGCCCCTTCTTTGGCCTCCTTCAACTTGGCGAGGTTTTTCTCTCGCTGCTCCTTTTGCCATCTCTTCAACGCCTTACCACTGAGGTTCTTGGGAGGCAGCTCAAAGTCATTGTCGTCATCGTCGGAATTTGCTGCTGCTGCGGCGACCTCCTCCACCTCCTCTTCGGCAGCTTCAAACTTTTTCGCTTTGAGCAGCTTCCTCTTGTCCTTTTTCGAGAGAGGCATAAAACCGTCGTCATCATCGTCGTTGGCTTTTGTTGCCGCCTCCTCCTCTTCGGCCTTCTTCTTTTCAGCCTCCGCCGCCGCCTCCTCTTCAGCCTTCTTCTTCTTGGCCTCCTCCTCTTCCGCCTGGGCCTTCTTTTTCGCCTCCGCCGCCTCCTTTTCAGCCTTCTTCTTCGCCTCTGCCTCCTCCTTTTCGGCCTTTTCCTTTTCCGCCTTCTCCTTGTCGGCCTTCTTCTTCGCCTCCGCCGCTTCCTCCTCCTTTCGCTTGGCCTCCTTGGCATCCTTGGCCTCCTTCTCCGCCTTCTGCTTGGCCTCCCTTTCCGCCTTCTCTTCCTGCTTCTTCTTCTCCTCGGCCGCCTCCTTTTCCGCCTTTTGCTTGGCCACCTTGTCGGCCTTCTCCTTGTCGGCCTTTTCTCGGGCCTCCTTCTCGTCGGCCTTCCTCTTTGCCTCCGCCTCTTCCTCTTCTTTTCGCTTCGCCTCTCGGGCCTCCTTCTCCTCCTTTTGCTTGGCCACCTTTTCTGCCTTCTCCTGTTCGGCCTTTTCCCGGGCCTCCTTCTTCGCCTCAGTCTCCTTCTTTTCCGCTTCCTCCTTGCGCTTGGCAGCCTCCTTCTCCTCGGCCTCTTTCTTTTCCTTCGCCTCTCGGGCCTCCTTCTCTTCCTTTCGCTTTTGAGCCGCATCAGCCGCCTTCTGTGCCGCCTCCGCGGCCTTCTTCTCCTTATCGTTCATCGGTTTGGTGATCATCGGCTTGTCCTTGTTGCTGATGATGTTGTTGTTGTTGTGGTTGTGGTTGCCTTTGCTGGTCCAGGCTGAAATGGCGGCTGTGGCGACCGCCGGTGGCGAATCCTTCGACGCCGCCGTCTCCTTTCGAGAAGTCTCAACGGTGGCCAGCAGACGATGATCATCATCCTCGAGGTAGTCGTCATCGACCACCGCCGCCGGCGACTCCATGCTCTTCAGCAGCGCCTCAAAGTCCTTGTCCTTGTCCTTGCCGATGCCGGCCGACTCGCTCTTCACCTTCGCCAGCAGCGACTTCAGCTCGTCGACGACCTTGCTGCTCATGGCCAGTGAGGACGGCAGTGCTTCCAGCGTTTTTGAGCCGGTGGAAGGCGGCGGCGAGGAGGCGACCACCGTCTCCACAAAGCCCGCCAGCTTCTCCTCAAAGCTCCTCTGGTTCTGCAGCAGCTGGTTGAACTTGCCGTCCAGCTGCTCCAGCTTCACGGTGATGCGCTTCGTGCAGGCGCCGCTGCAGTAGTCCTCAGGCAGAGCGGCAGTAGCTGGCGCTGTGTCCGGAGAGGGAGAGGCAGGAGGGGCAAAGGAGGGCGGCGACGTGGGCGCCGAGGCAAACTCGGCCGTGGACCCGTCCTCAACGTCCTTTGACTCGTCGAGGTTGACGTCAACGCTGACGGCAATCTCCTCCTCCTTCTCCTTTGGCTCAGTGGAAGACGTAGGCGGCGGTGGTGGTGGCACAACGGCAGGGGGAGGGGCAGCAGTAGTCTCATACTGCTTCGGCTGCTGCTGCTGCTGTTCCTCCGAAGACTTTACCGCAGCAGCAGCCGCCGTCGCCGACTCCACCTCCCGCTTGAGGAAGCTAATCTGCTTCAGCAAGCTGTTGATGATCTGTATCTTCGGGTCCTCGTTGACGTGCACCACATTGACGATCTTCGAGGCGGTGGAGGCGTAGCGCAGCGTACTGACCGTCTCCTCGAGGTGCTCCTTCGCCGGGCTGATGGTGGCGATCATCGAGGTGCGCGAGTTGCCGCCCAGACTGTCCTTCAGCAGGAAGGTCAGCGTCGAGTCGCGGTAGGGAATGTGCGGGTGCGGGTGGGCGGAGTTGCCATTAGTCGTCTGCTCAGCGGCCTCTCCTCCGGCAGCCTTGAGCGAAGAGGAGGAGGACGGTCCGGCCTTGGCCGCCTCCGCCAGCTGGCTGATGACCTTGCCCAGCGTCAGCAGCGACTTGTTGATGAAGGTGCCCTCGCGCTGGCGGTCCTTCGTCGCCGACACCGCCGAGGCGCGCTCGCTGCCCGCCAGGTCCACCAGGTGCACCTTGCTGATGGTCGTCGAGGTGGTGCTCTCCTCCGGCTGCTCCTGCTGAGGCTGTCCCCAGCCTGGTTCATCACCTCCACCTCCTCCTCCTCCTCCTCCTCCATTGATCACCGTCTTGTTCTGCACGAGAATCACCGTGAAGATGGTGTGCGAGCGACTGCTCTGCTCGTTGGCCGCCGTACTGGCAGTCGTACGGCGCTCATTTCCGCTGGCCAGCAGCTCCATCGCATTCTCGTAGCTCTCCACCGTGTACACCGTCAGGTCCTCTACGAAGGGCCCGGTCTCGGGGTGCTCGCGCACCTTCAGCGGCCCCTTGCGGATGGCCTCAAACTGGTCGGCGAGGAGGTCGTGGATCTTCTCATTGTAGATCTCCATGAAGCTGACGTTGACGATGTACTCGGTGGTGGTGGTGGTGGTGGTGCCGGAGGGGAGATAGGAGGCGCGCGGCGAGCTGATGCGCTTGAAGAGGTCATTGAGGAAGCGGGGAATGATGCCGGGCACCACCTCGCTGCCCATCATCGTGTAGGTTTTGCCTGAAAAACAAAGAGGTTCAGTACTCAAATCCAATTACAAAAAGGTCTCAATCAAAGTCACTCACCACTGCCCGACTGGCCGTAGGCAAAGAGGCAGGTGTTGTAGCCGCGAAAGGCGTACTCGAGCAGCGGCTCGCCCATCTTCCGATAGACCGTCTCCTGGTCGGCGTAGTTGAACAGCTCCTGGTCGCTCGAGTTGAGGCAGTGGTCGAACTTGAAGTACTCCTTGCGGTGGGGCAGCAGCACCTGGTCGTCCTTGATCAGCACGTCGAGGGCCTTGCCGCTGCAGAGGGCCGCCTCAGTCGCGGAGAACGGACGCAGCCGGACGGCCACCTTCAGCGAGGAGGCGGTGTCGAGGCTGAGCGATAAACGCTGGCCGCCGTCGCCGCTGCTGTTTCGGGCCTGCTCAATCGACGTGTCGGCGGTCATCGGGTCGCTGTAGATGTCCTCCAGCGAGGCGGAGGCAGCGGCAGCAGCAGCAGCGGTGCCCTGCTCATCGCCGCCTTTGTTCTCGGCCGCCTCCTTGTAAGCCGCTCCTCGCGGAAGGTCAATCTCCTCGTGGGCGTCGCTACGCTCCATATTAAGCGCAACGTTAAAGTTGACGGCAAAGTTGGACAGGCCGCCGCTGGAGCTGCCGCTGTCAGCCTTGTTGGTACGAGATCTGAGGCGAAGAAAATAGCGGTCAGTGTTTTGGCGTGAGCAAGTAAAACCGAAAAGCGTCACTTACCGCGTGAAAGTGTTCGAGTTTGAAGTCTGTTTGCTGCTGCTGCTGCTCTTCGAGCCAAAAAGGCGCGCTAGGTTGTTCTCTGGAGGTGATGAAAGTGGGTAAAAACGAAGATGGTGATCAGTTGTGGGTTTGGAAAGTGAAAGCGAGAAAGTAAAAACGCCAACGGTCTTTGGTCAGTTGAAGAGCGAGAGCACGTGTGTTTGTTGCGTTGCCGAGTCGTAGCCTTTTCCCTGGAGAGCTAGCTATCTTTCGTGCGCGCGTGCTCTCCTTTGACACTTACCCTTTACGACGTCGATGCTGCAGCGCAAATCGCCGGCGGTGGCGCCAGTTGTTGTTGTCGTGTTGTTGACAAAGTTGAGGCGATTTCCATTCACGTCGCACTCGCAGGTCGTCGACCGCAGTGACTTCGAGTTAAGGGGCGTGCTGGAGCTGCCCTTTCCCGAGGGGGTGACATTGATCTTGAACTGCATTCGCTTCTGCAGGAGTGGACTGCCGGTGGGAGTGACGGCGGAGGAGGGGATGGGCGGCCGGGCAGGGGAGTGGCTGCGGGTGACCACCGGCGAGGAGATCATCGAGACGACCTTCTTCGGCTGACTGCGTGCCGCCTTCGCCTCAATGACGTTCACCTCGCGGCCGGTGTCCACGGTGGCGCGGAGGATCTTCGGCAGGTTGTGGGGCTCGCGGTTCGAGGAGGAGCCACCAGGAGCGCCGTTGCCGTTAGCGTTGGCGCCGGCATTTCGCTTGTTGCCGCCGCCGCCGAGGTAACGGCCGAAGATGTTCAGGCCACCACCACCACTACCGGACGACATGATGGTCGGGGAGTTGAGATCCTCGAAGTTCAAGAAAGACAGAGGTAGAAAATCAACAAGTTAAAGAAAGTGGGTGTGTGGGGGGAAAGAGGATCGGAGGAGTTTGAGTTGATGTTGGTGATCACACTGCAGTGCGGTCAGTGATGAAAAGGAGCGAGCGATGAGCAACGTGGTCGGTCTTTAGTAGTAGTGGTGCCGCCGATGGCTCCTGCGCAGATCTCTCTCTCTTCGTCGGAAAATTGCTGATAAGAAAGATGACGTGGAGCGATAAGAGAGAGCGAGGAGAGAGGAGCGGGCGCCACACTCCTCCTACTCTGACAGAGCACAAGACTAGAACGGAGTGTTGTGGTTCTATTTGGCCGTTAGGCTTTTCAAACGGCCGCCGCCAAAGGGAAAGAGAGAAGTGCAGTGAAGTGCAGGTGGCCAAAAAAGTGTCCTCGTAGGCGGGAACCCTACCGCAGCAGCTGTTTACAAACACTTACTTTAGTTTTCTGGTTGTGGCGCCCCCAGGCTGGTGTGATCAGATTTGAATTCGCTTGGCGCAGGAAAAGTTTTAGTTATCGGGTGAGGATTCTGAAGAAGTGAGTGATGGCGCTCATTTCGAAGGATGCAGATCGTTTCGAAATGGCACGTACTCTACGAGTGCGGATTCAAGCGTGTGTCCACAGCTCGCTGTCACGTGTTTCAACAAAACAACACCGAGATTCTGTCTCTCTACTGAAGATTCTCTTCTTTGGGACACTCTTTTGATCATCATCATCATCATCATCGTTCTCAGAATCACTTGGCGGAAGTCTCAGAATGAGTGTCCGCGATGAGGTAACTTTGTTAATCACCAAAACTTGTTAATCACCAGAATAACCACCGCTTTCCTCCTCCTTCTCTTCAGATCGCCATCCTCCTGCCCAAGTTCAGCCTGCCGGCACGGGCCCGCGAGAAGATCGACGCCTTCATCAGTCAGCTGGAGCGGAAGCTGACCACTGCTTTGGAGGCACAGGCCACGCCGCAGCCACTCACCAGTGAGACGGTGCTGGAGAAGGTGAAGCTGCCGCTGGCCGACCGGAGCATCCGCCTCGAGGCCTCCTTTCTCTTTCGCCCGCCGACGGCGGTGACGGCCGTGGGAAGCTACGCGCTGGGCTGCATCGCCCGAGAGGCGGTCAAAGTTGCAGAGGAAGAGCAGCAGCAGCAGCAGCAGCACCACCGCTTCGTGGTGGACCTCGCCGTGGAGATACCGAAGGGGTGCTGGCAGAAGCGCGACCAGCTCAACTACGTCTACCACCGAAAGCGGGCCTTCTACCTGGCCTACCTGGCCAACAAACTGCAGAAGTGGGTGGTCGTCGGCCGAGGTGACAGCATCAACTGCTCCTCCACACTGCAGCTCGGCTCAGTGCACTTCGCCTTCCACCAGGGCGACCACATGAAGCCGATGGTGGTGCTGACGCCGGCGGACCGCAAGCTCGCCGCCCTCGTTCGCTTTCACCTGCTCGCCTACGCGCCCACCGAGAAGAAGTCCTCCTTTGCCTACAGTCGCCTCGGGCCCGAGCGGTGCAACATTCAGGCGGCACTCTTCGATGCCACTCTTCAACAGCAGGACACCACCTCATCTTCACCGGCGCCCACGCCGCACTACAACGCCTCCATTCTGCAGGACTGCACGATGGCCAGCGCCTGCCAACAGCTGAGCTCAATCTTGGCCGGCAAATCGAACCTCCTCGAGGCGCTCGTTCTGCTTCGCGTATGGCTCGAGGCCCGCGACCTGCGCCGCCCCTTTGCCCACGTCCTGACCGCCTACTCCTGTTACCTGCTGCGCAAGGGCCGGCTGAACCCCTCTGCGCCTCCCTTCGCCCTCTTCAAGGCCATTCTCCAGCAGCTGATCACCAGCGGCGCTTCCTGGGCCTCAGAGGGCGTCGCCTTCAACTTCAACGAGGAGGAGGAGGACTTTGACGAGGCCCAAGTGGTTGCCCGATTTCGCGTCCACGATCAAGCTAATGATAACTTTCAGCCAACAATCGTCCTGGTGGACGGAGGTGGCGGCAGCCTGCACAACCTCACCGCCAACCTCTCGCTCGACCTCTACGAACGCCTCCTCTTCGACGCCCGACTTCTCAGTGAGCGGCTGCAGAGGAAGACCATAGTCCTCGGCGCCGACGTGGCGGCCATCTTCTCGCCTGAACCAGTGGCCTTTGACCGCTTCTTCGACCACTACCTGAAGGTGTCGACGGATGTGCTGGTGAAGGGCGGAAACAACAGCATTCTCTCCAATTCGGCGCTCTTCCTCGAGACGGGCTTCAACGCCGTGGCGATGCTCGTCGCCAAGGTGATGCGCCTGCTGCGACAGGCCGTCGGCGACCGCCTCTCGCTGATGCAAGTCCGCCCCTTCTCCGTGGACGCCTGCTGGCCAGTGACCGCCTGTCCGCCCTACAAGTCCACCGTCCAGTTCATCACCGTCGGCCTGCTGGTCGGCAAGGCCTTCCAGTCGCCGCTGATCAAGGGCCCGCCGGCTGATGATTCGCAGGCGGCAAAAGCCTTTCGCGCCTTCTGGGGCGAGCGAGCTGAGATTCGCCGCTTCGCCAACGGCGACATCTGCGAGGCCGTCCTCTGGCCTACCACTTCGAATACGGCTCAGGAAAGTCGGAAGATCACCCTGGAGATGATCAGCTGGACGCTGAACCGCCTGCTGCCCATCAGGCTGAAGCAGCTCTCCACCAGCGTCGGCCACCTGGACCGCCTCCTCGAGCTGCCCAGTCTGCAGCTGGTCAGGGAAGGTGTGGGTGGAAATAGTAAAGATGGTAAAGATGCAGCAGCGGCGGTGGTCCACTACGGCACTGGGGAGCACTTTCTGGCGCTGGCCAACGGCGGCATGGTCGCCCTGAAGCGGCACCTGCACAGCCTCAACGCTCTCAACGCCCTCACCAGCTTCTCAGTGGTCGACGTGAGCGGCGTCGATCCGGTGCTGCGCTCCACCGAGGTACGTTGAACTGATGTGGTTTGCCTGAATGGAATCCTGGTTTGCTGATTTATTAGCAGCAGCGGCTTGTTATGACAGTTCAGTCGTTTTAATCACAACAACTTTCCACTTTTCTCTACCTTTGCAGGTTTTTCCACCGCTTCCCCTTCGCGCTAAGCCGGCCACGCGAAAGATGGCCAAGACGGGCAGCTTCTGCAATCTCTTTGACCTTGAAGGCGGCGAGGAGAACAGCATCGACAAGCTGCGCTACATTAAACCAGTGGAGGTGCTGGTGAAGGTGGAGGCCAATCCCTCCTCTTCGAATGAAAACTCCAGCAAAACTCCGCCTCACCTTTCCCTTCACCCCCTGCCCGCCGACCTGACCGCCCTCGCCAACCTCCGCTACCTGGTCCACTACGAGCTGGGCAAGGCGCTGGCCGTCCAGCAGAAGAATGACCTCCTCGTTCGGCCCACCGCCCACCACCTGGACGTCCTCCTCGGCGGCCACCTATTTCGACTGCGGGCGGTGCTGCCCCGCGAGGTGGCCCTCCTCCGGTCGCTGGCCAATCGGGAGCGGGCGGTGAAGAGCGTGGAGTGTCCGGCGGCGGACGAGCTCGAGTTCACCGCCTCGGTGCTGCCCCCGCTCAGTGCCAGTTTGCGGGCGCTGGGGGCGGAGGCGCCCGCCTTCTCCCTCACCTGCCGCCTCTTCAAGCGCTGGCTGGCGGCGGCCGTCCAGCTGGGCCACTACTGGCGGCCGATTACCGCCGATCTGCTGGTGGCGGCCGCCTTCAGCAGCAGCTCCTCCAAGTTTGCACTCGGTGGCTATCCAGTGCCAGGGTAAGTCTCGCTTCAATGGCCGCCTGAGTTTAATTGCCCCTCAATCTGTTGATCTGTTGATCTTAACTCTTTTCCCTCTCCCTCTTTTTCTGCAGTTCCCCCGAAGCAGGCCTCCTGCGAGTGTTGCACTTTCTGGCGGAGCACGACTTTGCCCGCTCGCCGGTGGTGGTCGACTTTGGAGTTAATGGCAGTGATGAAAGTGGTGAACCAGTTTCTACCAGCACCACCACCACCACAATGGAAACCCTGGTGGCCAGCTTCGCCGCCGAGCGGCACCGCCTCCCACCGCTGACCATCGTCACGCCGTATGAGCGCAGCAAACTGTCGGTGCACAGTCGCCGCCAGCCGAGTGCCCCCGTCCTCCACCACACCGTAAAGTTGGCCCGGGTGGCCGCCAAGCGGATCACCGACCAGCTATCATCAGCCAGTGGTGAGCGCTTCCGAGCCGAGGAGGTGACGGTAAGTGGCCATAGATAATGATGATGAAGACGATGATGGCGGTGGCGGCCAATTAGTCTGCCCATTGTTTGCCTATCTAATCGGTCTGCTGTTGCAATGCAGCGCGAAAATCCCCGCTCCCCGCTTACCCTCTTCTTCTTGGCGCGCGCGCGTAATTAGCAACTTCTTTCTGACTGACAACTTTCATTCTCTTCTTCTTCTTCAGAGCTACCTTCTCTCCGGAAAGCTGTCCGACCAGCCACCCTTTGATCTGCTGATTCACCTGAAGAGTCGAGCGGTGCCGAGAAAGGCGCAGGCACTGGACTTTCCGACGCACATTACCATCCGCCAGACGCTCTACGACGGCGAGGCTGCTGAGAATGGTGATAAAAGTGGCTCCTCTCTGAAGACGGCCATGCCCATCGTCGACTGGGACCCGGTGGCCCGCTACCTCGACTCCCTCAAGGCGGCCTTCGACAATCAGGCGCTCTTCTTCGTGGACGAGTACGGCGGCCGGACGATCGGCGTCCTCCTCCGCCCCGAGGCCCTCGAGGTGCGCCCCTTCCGGCTGGCCACCCTGGCGGCCACCTCCGCGGCCATGCTCACCGGCACCGCCTACTCCAGCGCCGCCGACAACGTCGCCCTCAACCTGCCCGCCCTCATCGAGGACCTGACGGTGATGGGGGAGGGGCTGGTGGAGAGGGTGGTGCTGGGGGAGAGGCAAAAGCAGCAGACAAAGTGATGATAATGATGCAATGGACGGCAAGGCAAGGCAAGTGTTGCTGCTGCTGCTAATTAGTGTTGTCGCTGGATTGAAGTTCACTCACGCCACCAAAGTGAAGACATCTTCAGTGGCAGTGCAGCAGGCAGGCAGGCAGGCAGTGCAAGTGCTTCAAGTGCAAAGTCATCATCTTTTCTCATTTCTTATTTTTATATCTCCTCTTCTTTTTCTTCTTCGATTGTCTGCTGTCTGTCTCTCTCTCTCTCTCTCTCTCTCTCTCTCATCTTCCTCCACCTGTGTGTGTGTGATTAGAAATTGTAATGAGTTTCATTACTACTACTATTAAAAGTCTGTGCCTGTGTGTGTGTCTTGCGACAAAGTATCAACAAACACCTCGTGTACTCTCCCTCTTCTTCTTTTTGATGGCCGTCGGCTAACTTCAGTCAGTCAGTCATGGTCATGATCATCACCGCCACACCACTGCTAACACTACCCTCGTACAGAGCTGTACACTGATGCTTCTAAAAAAGGGAACTCCACCTCTTTCTCCTCCTTTTCTATATCTCCTCTTCACCTGAACCTGATTAGTTAATTAAGTGAAGCAGAGACGGGGAAAGAGTGTGGAAGGGAAGGAAAGGAAAGGAAAGGTAGTAGTCGGTACTCTGCTTCAGATTTAAGGAGTACAACTACTACTACTACAACTACTGCTCACCACTGAACTTCTACTTTTGTTGTTGTTGTCTTGTCTCACTGCTGCTGCTGCTGTTGATTGCAGTTATCAGGAAAGAAGAAGAAGAAAAGCGACTTCAACTTCTCCAAGAGGTTAATAAAGTTTTGACTGCCGATCACTCGTTCACCAGCTCAGTCGCCGGCGGTCGTCGACGGTCAACTGCTTTATTATTAAATAAGCTCTTTAAATAGGCTCATCTCCTTCTATTACTTCAGCACACTATTTAACCGCGGTGGAAAGAACGAAAAGAGCTCATTCGAAGAAGCATATCTGTCAGTGGTAGTTGGCCAACGGCGAAAGCTGAGGCAACTCTACTCTGCTCTCATACGATTACTGAGAAAAAAAGGAGCAACCTTCGTTGATGTAACTGGGGTAGCTGCCGAAGAGAAAAAGAAGATGATGAATAATTTCCCAGCCGTCCGTCTTTCTAGCTACCAAGACAACAAACGCTGCTGTAATTCACTGCTGAGCAAATAAAGCATGGCCTCCTTCTCCTTCTCCTAGTGTGATCACCTACTTTCTTTTTTACCAAAAACTAACAAACACAAAACAAAGCAAAAAATGGACCTAGTGTGGCTGGCCTCGCAAAACTGCTCCCACTGGGCCAGCTACGAGATCATGGCCAGTCGGCCTGACTTCGAGGCCATCCCGCCGCGCCTGCACGTCTTCGTCATTCTCCTCTACTCGCTGACGGCGGCCTTCGCCCTGCTCGCCAACCTCCTCACGCTGGCCGTCCTCCGCAACAGCAAGCGGACCTCCCGCAACCTCGCCAAGTACCTGATGAACCTGTCCATCGCCGACCTGCTGATGGCCGCCACCATTCCCTTCACCTACACCAACTTCATGTACGGCCGCTGGTACTACCACCCGGTCAGCTGTGCACCGGTCAAGGCGCTCGAGTTCTGCAGCGTCTTCATCAGCTGCTACACCGTAAGTAGAATCGAGCAGAGTTTTAGAACTGGGCGCTTTTCAAAAGGCAAAAAGAGCACGCAGATTAGGAACTCCCAAAGCGATAGCTCAAATAGTTAGGATCTGAACAGGTTTCAAATGTTTGGTTTGGTAAACAGAAAAATGGTGCCACTTACCCTGGTTTAGTGCTGTTGTAGAAATCCTAGGAGTTTGCATTCCGTCCTGTTCTTGTGTTGTATTAACCTGTAGTAACGTATTGAATCCTCTGTTGGTGCATCATCCTTGGCAGCTGATCGCCATCGGCATCGACCGCTACATCGCCATCAAGACGCCCATCCGCTCGAAGACCCGCCTGGTCAACCTGACCAACTTCATCCTCAGCGGCATCTGGCTGCTCGGCCTGGCCCTCGCCGCCGCCGTCTACCAGATTTTCGAGGCGGTCGAGGTGAACATCTGCGGGCGGCGGCTCTTCGTCTGCCAGCACACCCTGCCCGACCTGCGCACCGAGCTGGCCTTCGCCCTGGGCAATTCGGCCACCATCTACCTCGTTCCGGTGCTGGTCCTCTCCTACGTCTATTCAAGCATGGCCCTGGTGATGTTCCGCCGCGACGTGACCAGCACCAGCGCCTCGATGATGCTCCGCCAGCAGCGCCGCAAGGTGATCAAGATTCTGATGGTCGTCGTGGCCACCTTCGTCCTCTGCTGGTCGCCCCTTCAGCTGTACAACCTGCTGGCCATCGCCTCGCCCTCCACGCGGAACTTCAGCACTGAGCAGCAGCTCAACCGCTACGTCTACCTCTACTTCGCCTTCCACTGGCTGGCCATGGCGCACAGCTGCCTCAATCCGGTCATCTACTCCTTCATGTCCGCCAGCTTTCGAGTAAGTCCTGAAAGGAGGAGAGAGAGAATGTTTAAAGAAAGCTGTACAGTTTAGGTTTTGTTTACCTTTTTTTCTTTCTCTTTCTTTTCTCAGCAAGACTTTATGTACCTCTTCTGCCGCGGCCGGACGCTCTCGCAGGTCTTCACTGGATCGTCGGTTCGAAATGGCACCGCCAGTACTGCAGCCACAGCTGCTGTTGCTGCTCTGGGAATGGGAGGCGGTGGATCGGGAAAGTCCACTGGCCGCTCTACCACGGTGACGTACCTTGATAACTGATTCATTGATAACTTTATACCTTTCTTAGCCTACTTATCAGTAGTCGTAGTCGTTTGTACATAGATGACGATATGTCCCCCCAATCAATACTCATAGTCAAATACGCTGTACATTAAAGTGTGTCTTTATTTATCAATCAAAACAGAAGAGAGACAGCAGACTGCTGGCGAAGAAGGCTGCTGCCAAATTGGACTTTGCCGCAAGGTGAAAGCTTTTCAAATTAGAGCGTGAATTGGCAAGTGAGGAAAAAGAGAAAGTGAGTGTACAGTAAAGTGATTGGAAAAGCGAGATGCGGCTGAATTTAGAACCAGGTGAAAACATGTGGCGTGTTCAATGTGAAACGCAGAAAGGGAAAACGAGTAGAAAAGGTAAGTAGTAGTGCAAACTGGTTAAAGTAAAGTTGAGACCTCCTCCTCCTCCTCTTCGGCTGTACGACTTTCCCGTAGCAGCCGGATCACTCCTCAATGGAAAGAAAGAGTTGAATCACTCTGAATCGAACTCTCCGAGCTGCCCACCACCGCTGGAGGGAGCCAGCATCCACGAAGCTCCACCGCTTCGCTTTCCAGGAAAGTCCAGCCGTCGGGCGTGGCAGTTATCGCAGAAGGGCGACTCCTTCTTCACCTCCTCCTTGTTGATATTCCCGTACAGGTACTCATCCTCAGCTCCTCCTCCTGCTCGCAGCAGACTGCGTCCTCGCATCAGCTCTCGAAGCATCCTCGCAGCCATTGCAGGTGATAGAGGAGCTTGCTGCTGCTGCTGCTGCTCCAAATTCCACTGAACGGGAAAAAGGACCTCTTCTCGGGGCCCTCGCTTTCCCACCAGGTAACTGGGCGGTCGGGCCTTGCAGTTCTCGCAGAAGGGCGCCTCCTTCTTCAGCTTGCTCGGCTCGGCAGAGTCCGCCGGCGCGGCTGTGATCGACTGAAGGAGCACACTGCAGGCCGACAGAGCTAGCAGAAACAAAGGTACAGCGAACTTCATTCTGCTCAAACTCCTACAATTAGAAAAAGTAAAAAAGAAATTAGACGTTGTAATAAACAGCCAAAAACGTGTACTCACCTGACTCTTGCTGACTGTCTGTGTCTTCAGTTAATCAGGTGATAAAAGTCACTTTTACGACTTCAGCACAGTTTTACGGTCGTCCCTGAGTGAGTGTGTTGATGTTTAAGGGTTAAAGTTGCGCTTGGCGATTTGCAGCTGAGATGAGGTCCAGATGATGGTGAGATAACCGCTGGCCAGGACCTCTGCTGTCTTCCTTTTATACCCATCTCCGATGGGCGAGAATCCCTCTCTGCCCGCACCGGAATCCCGTCATCCAAATCACATCCGCTGGTCAGTAGGGATGACTTGGTCAGTGGTCAGTGGTCTTCCGCTTCGATGAACAGGTGAGCGGCGGTAATTAGAAAGTGGACTCCAGCGGTGTGTGGTGAAAGTAGTGAGAACTTCGAATCGAATCGAATCAAATCTAAATGACTGCAGCCAATTTGCATACGACGACGGCGAAGATGATATTTTAGTACCATCATCGAAGATGGTGATGATGATGATAGCCAGCAGATGATTTGCATAAATGCTAAGTGCTTTCATAACTACACACACGCTCAGATCAATACTGCTTGATGGTGGACTGGCTCTTTTTAATATAAATGCTAATAGAGGTGTTTTATTTTAAACTTAAAGGATGACTTCTCTCGGTGTTTGGTGCACTTCACTGGAGCTGATATTCAATCTGACAGGTGTGGGGCAGCAAACTGCGTCCGCACTCTTTGGAAACGTATGACAGCGTTTGCACATGATGGCGGCTAAAACGGTCGTACAGTTGTACACATGGTACTTCTTCTGAGAATCATCTTTTTATGGTGGTCATCCTCATCATCTAATTTGCATGTACGCAAATCAGATGTGTGTGTGTGTGTGTGTGTGCGCTCGCGTCAAAGGATGTCGAAGTTGTAGAGCGCTACACAAATCTGGTTATTTACTCAACTGAAACTTGTACGACAGTTTGCACACAAGTAGAAGTGGGTGGTACTGCAACACTGGTACCGTTAGTGGCTTTTTTCTGAACACGAGAAAAATAAAAATTACGGGCGATTTTTTGACGCCACTTACAAAATGGCGACGATGGTGGCGCTCCTAGCGGACAACATCGGAAACTATCTACTTTTAATGATCAATTCTGTCCATTTTTTGAATGGGCTTTTTCTGGGTTTTTAACGTCGGAAAAAGCTCAAAACTGCTTTAAATGAAAGCTAAAAACTTAATGCACTTTTTGTGTGTAAAATAAAATAGTTTTGACAAACAAGTGAGGTCATGCATCTGGAGGCGCTCGAAGAGGATTCGCAGGTGCTGCTTGTGCTCCTTCTCGGATTTGGACGTTACCAGGATGTCATCGATGTACACGTAGGCAAACTCCAGGTCACGGGTGATCTGGTCGATAAACCGCTGGAAAGTCTGAGCGGCGTTGCGCAAACCAAATGGCATTAGAAGGAATTCGAAAAGGCCAAATGGTGTGATGACGGCAGTCTTTGCCACGTCATCTTCAGCCACTGGGATCTGGTAGAAGGCTTTGACCAGGTCCAGTTTGCTGAACACAGAGCACTCTTTCCAGGTTGAACGTGAAGTCGTGAATGTGCGGGATTGGGTACCGGTCGGGCTTGGTCTGCGCGTTGAGCTGCCGGTAGTCGCCGCAGCATCGCCACTCGCCGTTAGGTTTGAGAACCATGTGAAGAGACCGATGGTCGGACGACGCCTTTAGAAAGAAGGTCGTCGAAGTGAGCTTTGGCTTCCTTGAGTTTGGCTGGACTCAGGCGGCGGACGCGAAAGTGCACTGGTTTGCCGGTGGTCTCAATGTAGTGACGCACCGAGTGCTTGACAGGAGCATCGCTGGGCAGTGGACTGGTGACCTCCATGAACTCTTGCAGCAGGTCTGTGATTGAAGAATCCACGGTGTTGACCAGTGCACTGATTCCAAGTGACGGAAGAGAGGAGGAAGCGAACTTGACCCAGGAGTTGTCCTGCATGTCGATGAGCTTCCTGGCCGCAATGTACGGCGCTAGGTGGAAGGCTTTGAGGAAGTCTGCGCCGATGATCGCGTAGGGCACTGCGGCGATCACGAAGGAGAAAGACATCGGCTTGGGGAAGTCAATGTCGAGCGACAGACGGAGCCGGCCATAGACTTCGATGGGAGTCTTGTTGGCGGCCAGCAAGGTGGACGTTGCCGGAGCAGTCCAGCCAGGCTCTTTTGGGATGACGGAGACGTCAGAGCCGGTGTCAATCAGGTAGTGGGTGCCTGACTGACAGTCGTGTGCGTATAGACGGCACGACGACGCAGCGGACGGTCCACTGGCGGCTGACAATGCGCCGAGTGGGTCCTTGTGCTTTGGAGGCTCAAAGAATTTGCATCTCTGACCAGCACAATGTATGGTCTGCCACCCATGAGCGCGATGGTTGCTGCAGATGCCATCCTGGCCTACTTTGTTTCGGCCTTTCTTCCTCTTGCCACGACTTCTCTTCACGGCGACCTTGTTGACGCTTTCGCCATCAGTTGACGACCTTTCCGAATCCTCCGACTGTTCTCGGCTTGAAGTCACTGATGACTGGTGAGGCACAGCGTAGGAGGAGTCATCGGGTTCCGAGGCCGCTTCCTCACAGGGCCAGCTTCTAAACTAATGAAGTGGATTGCAATTCTCGTGCTTCAATTGGTTGACCATTAACAACAGGTCATCTTTCGCTCTTACATTTTTGTTATTTTTTGCTTGTCCGGAAGCACTTCAGAATACAAAATTTGAGCACCACAAACTCATTGTGAATGGGAACTCGTTCACTTTGAATGAGCAAAAAGAAAAAATCATTTGTTGAGAATAAATTATTCAACAATAGGTTTAGCCTACTTCTATTGAATTTGTTTCAGTAGTACTTGGTTGTACTTAATATTGACCATCAGAATCTTCACATTGATAAGCAAAACTGATTACAGTGAGAGAGAGAGAGAGAGAAAAAGAGAAAGAGAGAGAAATGTGTGTGCTTCTTGACCAAGGACCAAGGAACAAACAAATGGGATGTGAGAATTGATTTGAATTGAATGTATATGGGTGAATGGGTTCTACTACTACACCTAAAGGTGAAAGAGGAGGCTACTACAGTTGAACAGGTGTCAGAAAAGGACACACTCAAAACTTAAACTGGTACTTCTTGGCCTTGTCTCGTGAGGTGGAGGACTTGGCGCCGTCCGACTGACCACCACCACCACTCTGGTCACCGCCCTTTCTCCGCTTGTGCTGCTGCTTGCTGGCCGCGTACTCCGCCACCATGTCGCTGAGGTCCTCGTGCGGATTGCCGCCCGACTGCGCCCGCAACGACTGCTCGTACTTGGCCGCCATCTGGTGGCTGTCCAGGCCGCCGCCCCCGTCTTCCAGCTCACTCGGGTCGAGGGCCACCTCGACGCCGTCGCCGTGCCTTGAAGATGACTTGGAGCTGGTCTTGGAGAGGGAGGCAAAGTCGTAGACGTGCATCGAGCCCATCATCTCCTTGCCGAAGCGGTCCGTCTTCTTCTCCGGAATGACCGTGAACAGGGCGGGGTTCTCGCCGCTAAAGTGAGAAGGAGAGAAAAGGGATTAGAAAACAACATAACATAACAAAAAAGATATAAGATCTCTCACCTTTCCATCTCCGCCTCAATGGCCTGCTTCCGCTTCCGCAGCTCAATCATGTCCGGCGTCTCAATGCCCTGGGCGGTGGAGAAGCCGCTGGGCGTGACCAGGCCCTCGGCGGCCGGCGTCACCAGACCCGACCGATCCACCTGACCTCCTCCCTCGGCCTCATCACCGCCTTCCTCCCCTTCTTCCTCCTCCTCCTCCTCCGCCTCCGACTCCTCCTCGGACTCTGGCTCGCCCCACTTGCTGCGGTCCACCTCCTCCTCGATGAGCGCCAGGTCGTTGGCGGCGGCGGTGATGCCAAAGACGTCGCCGTACAGCGGTCGGCCGTACTCGTCCACCGGCGGCTTGCCCCAGCCGCCGGCGTGGTAGCCAAAGGAGCAGCCCTCGGGAATGGGCGCATTCAGGCCGGGAATCTTCAGGTTGGGGTAGGAGGGCGGCGGGCCGTACCGCTGCATGGCAATCAGCCACGGCGGCGGGCACTTGCTGGCGTTCGGCCCGGTGGGCATGCCCAGCGCCGAGCGCAGCTCCGTGGTCAGGTCGCCGGGCTTCTTGTCCTTGAGGCGCGTCTCGAACTCCTTGCCCTCGTAGTAGAGGTCGCCGTGGATGGTCATGTTCGGCTTCGTCTGCCACTTGAAGAAGGCGTCATGCAGCTTCTGGTAGTCAATGTCGATCTTGCCCATCTTCGGCCGAATCTTCTCCCGCATCTTCGACTTGAGCGACTTGGCGTCCTCCTTCTCCTGCACCGCCTCGCGCATCTCCTGAATTCCGGTGCGGCGGATAAACTCGGGCAGCTTGAAGGGCGGCTTCTCAAAGCCTCGCTTGCCCTGCAGGTACTTCCGCTTGTAGCACCAGTGGCGCGGCACGGGCACCGTGTTCCGCGTCGACTTCAGCTGCAGCAGGAGAATGGGGTCACGGGCCGTCACGTCGTGCATCTCCACCAGCTCCGGGTGGGTGACATTCTGCTTCAGATCGGCGATGCTCATGCGCGTCAGCGCCTTCAGCCGCCGCTTGGAGAGCCTCGCCGAGCCGTCCGCATTCACCGCCCCCTCGTCGTCGTCCTTCAGCTCCAGCTCAATCGGCTTCTTCATCTCCAGCATCTTGGCGCGGTCGTCGCGGTTGCGGTGCGCCTCCGCCAGCCGCTCCGCCTCCAGGCGACTCGCCTCGTCCGGCGACACGGCGGAAAATTTGTCGAAGACCTTCAGGAACTGCATGTACACCGGGTCCTTGGGAATCGCCTCCGGGACGTACCTGTACATAGAGACAAAGATTAGCTTAAGATGTTACTGATGATGGTACACAAGCACACTTACTCAATTTCGACCTTCTCCGGCAGTGAGCTCTTCATCTCCTCCTCCTCCTCCCTCTTCAGCGCCTCCTTCCGTCGCCTTTCCTCCTCCTCCAAGCGGCGCTTCTTCTCCTTCTCCTCTTCAGCCTCGTCCTCGTCGTCGATCTCCATGGCGTCGTCTTCGCCTTCGTCTTCGACGACCTCTCTTTTCACCGCTTTACCGCCCTTCTCCTCGACGCCCTTCAGCTGGTTCGCCAGCAGCTTCGCCAGCTCCTGCTTCTTCTTCTCCACCAGGTTTCGCTCCTTACGCTTCTGCCGATTGCGAAGCTTCTTCTTGTACTTTCGCCGCTGGTTCTTGCTCAGCTTTGCAATCTCGGCTTCAGAGAGCAGCGGCAGCGAGGCGGCGCCGTCATCGTCCTCCCCTTCTTCTTCTTCTCCTTCTTCGTCATCGTCTTCATCGGGCACGACTACAACCGCTGGCTTTGGATCAGCGGGCAGAGTAGCTGGCGTTCCATTCACCATGGCTTCAGCTGGCGGAGAGTGTTGTTGTGGCTGCAGCTTTTCCTCTTTAGCCTCTTCATCAGTTTGTTGTTGCTGCTGCTGCTGCTGCTCAACGTCATTTGTCACCACCTCTGCTGACAACTGATAGGAGCTGGCCACAACACCGGAATCGAATGAAGGCATTTCTTGCTCCACAGCTGAAATAGCAGCAGCAGCCATCTCCACTGGTGGTGGTGGTGGTGGTGGCTCAAATGCAGCCTCTTCCTCCTCCTCTTCTTGATGTTCAAATGCCGGCTCGACCACTTCTTCTTCAGGTGGTGGAGGCTCAAACTGATCTGCCATCGCCCCTTCAACCTGGTCAGTAGAATCAGAAGACTCCTCTGGCACTTCAGAGACAGTGTCAGTGGCGAACTGAGACGCCTGCGACTCGCTGACGCTCTCCTCATCCTCCTCTTCAGTCTCTTCAGGTACATTTCGAGAGTTTGAGTCGCTCTCATATGCGACTCCGAGTTGTTGTTGTTGTTGCAGATGTTGCTGTTGCTGATACACCTCCTCCTCGTCCCTCTCCGGAGAAGCGGACGAGCCAGAAAGCAACTCCTCTGGCGGAGGAGCCACTCCATTGTCGTACGTCTCCGAGGTGACCGAGGGCGCATCCTGGCTGGTGTTGTTGGTGCCATCGTCGAGGTACTCTGCCGGCTCCGGCGGTGTCGGCTGAATGACGCCCGCCGGCATGCCGCCCCCGCCGCCGCCCATACCTGGCTGGCTGTAGCTGTTCTCCTCGGGCGAGTTGTCGTACTCGTAGGCGCCCAACGTGGAGGCAGACTGCTGCTGCTCTGCTACCGGCGAGGGAGCGATCATCATTGCCGGCACTGGTTGCTCGTAGTAGCCGGGCACCGGAATGGACGCATCGACGACGTTGCTCGCCTGAGGAGGATAGCCCTCCACTAGCTGCTGCTGTTGCTGATTCAGCATCATTTGCTGCTGCTGTTGTTGCTGCAGATACTGTTGATGTTGCTGAAGTAGAAGCTGTTCCTGCTGGAGACGCTCCTGCTGAAGACGCTCCTGCTGGATTCTCTCCTGTTGAAGTCGCTCCTGTTGAAGCCGCTCCTGTTGAAGTCGTTCCTGTTGAAGGCGCTCTTGCTGAAGCTGCTGTTCCTGCAGGAGACGCTGTTGTTGCTCCTGCTGGAGTCGTTGCAGACGTTGCTCCTCTTGAAGCCGCAGTTGCTCCTCTTGAAGACGCTGCTGTTGCTCGGCAAAGAGTGCCTGACGTTGCAGTTGTTGTTGTTGTTGTTGCTGCTGCTGTTGAATCAAGTACTGCTGCTCCTGGAGCTGTGCCTGATGCAGCTGCTGCTGGTAAAGCTGTTCGCCGTAGTCGTTGACCGCCTCAACACCGGGCGGCAGCGTGGCAGCGCCAGCCAGTTGGTTATGCATCTCCAGACCGGCCGTCAGGGATTGCTGATAGGCCAGCTGCTGCTGCATGGCCATTTGCTGTTGTTGCTGCAACTGTTGCTGCTGCTGCTGCTGCTGATGTTGCTGGTGTTGCTGGTGGTCTTGCTGGCGATGCTGCTGCTCCCGCTGCATGAGCACTTCTAAAAGCTGTCGCACGAGGTCAGCCTTCAGTCCTGCCAAAAAAGATAATAAAAAAAAAGAAATTGCAATGTGACAAATCAAATCAAAGCGAGTTGTTCCACCAGTGTAGAACAGCCCCCACTCACCTCTGGGCGTCACCCCGTAGTCGTGAAGCATCTGCTTCAGCTCCGCCACCTTCATCTTCTGCAAATCTCGCTCGTCCACCATTTTGGATGCTGCTGCTGCTGCGGGGCTTGGCGGTGGTGGCCCCCTCTGGCTATCTTCTGGCTTGCCTTTTAGTCTTCAACGGCTGGGCTGCAGCGGTAGGCAGCGGTACACTGTTGAGCGGCGATAAGAGGATAGAAGTGTGCTGACTGGCACGAATAAAAAGTCGAGGTTCTAGGCTGATGCTGACGGTGGTGATAAGCGCGCATAGATCGGAGAACCGGCAAACATTGTGATGGAGAGAGCGAAACCACCAAAACAGATGAACAGGGCTGTGAGGGGCAGTCGCTGCTGGCCTGCGGGTCATTCACGAAGCCAGTGACTGCAGAGGGAAAGGCAGCCGAGCAGGCCGATTGCGGGGCCCTCTAGGCGGCGAATTCACAGAGGACGTCTGTGTTTTGGTTGTACAGAAGTGAGCGAGTGAGCACAAGCCGATTCCACAAATCTGCTGTTGTACCGCTGACGCTGCAAATTCTGGTCTCATTGTTGATTCAAAGTTATCACTCTTCCATTCCACTCTTCTTCAAGGAGAGCAACCATCATGTTGCCATCATTTCGAAACATTCGTCAGACCACCAACTACCCTCGTGCCTATTCCCAGCTGATGACAGATAATGATCGAATCCGCTATGAGGAGATACGCCGGGCCTGAATACCCGTGCCAAGTCCTGTCAATCAAACGCAGCTGAAGGTGATGTTTGTCGAAGCGAAGCTGCTTCTTGGATTAAATGAAAGCTAAAGACTTGGTTCACAATCTGTATGTAAAATAAATTAGTTTTGACGAGTTTTAGTGTTGTAAAAGTAGCAAAAAAACTTTAAAATTAGATTTAAAAAGTTGTTAAAAATAGCGGATTTTACATACAGATTGTGTAACAAGTCTTTAGCTTTCATTTAAAGCAACTTTGAACTTTTTGCAACTTTCCAGGACCAAAAAACGATCATTCAAAAAATTGACAGAACTGATCATTAAAAGTGGGTATCTTTCGAAGTTGTCCGCTAGGAACGCCACCATCGTCGCCTTCTTGAAAGTGGCGTAAAAAAATCGCCCATGAATTTTATTTTTCTCGTGTTCAGAAAAACGTGAAAATAAAGTTTATGGAGCCCCTGCTGCCATCTGGTGTCAGCCAGACGAACATGCAACTTTAAATTATGAAAAAATGTTTTACTGATAAGTATTTTAATCTGTGAAACAAGAAGTACTGCTGTGAATAGAGATAGTCCAAAAATATAAATCTTATTGTCTGTTCATTGCTTGCAAAAATATATTATAGTTTGTGGTAATTACTTTACCGACCGAGAAGGAGAAAGGTGAACCTGTCATCCACAGTTGGCGACAGTAGTGCTCGGCTGTGTGACAGTGATGATAAAGCGAGTGTGTGTGTGTGTGTGTGAAAGAGTGCATGCAAAATAGAAAACAGTTATGGTACAGCAGTTGAGAGGTTGTGGTGAAATAGAAATAGAGAGTAAAGGAGAAAGCAAGAAGATGTGTGTGTGTGATGGGGTGAAAACAAAAAAAAATATGGTAAACAGTAGTGGACGAGATAAATCTTTACAGCCAAAAAAGAGAAGAAAAGAGAAGAGGAAAGCGGTGTTTAACGGGTGGTGATGAGGGTGAGGGTGATGACGATGGTGGTGGTGGTGATGGTGGTGAAGGATTCTGTACAGGATGAAGCACTAGTTTGACAAAGAGAATCACGAGACAATCACAGCATTCAGTCCATTCCATTCAGTTCAGGCCCCAGTTACCGACCAACTCCGGGCAAGTGGTGGGAAAAGTTGCACCGCTCCTCAAACTTGCACTTGCCCGTGTTCGCCCAGAAGCGGCAGATGCCGTCGTTTTTGGCCTTCTTGTTGAAGCGACCGCCACGACCTCCGCCTCGGTTGCCGAAGAATCGCGGTCCAGGACCCGATTGTTGTGGCGCCTGCTGCTGCTGCATGCCAAAGGGTGCAAAGGGTCCGCCGGGGGGCGGTCCACCGTCATTCGCCCACTGGTGATTGTTATTGCCATTGTTGTTGAAGTTGTTGTTGTTGTTGCCTTGTTCCTGCGGTGGCTGGTTGAAGTACCCGCCGGCGGGAGTCTGGTGATTCGGCGGCGGTCCGCTGTTGTTGTACATCGGGTTCGGCGGCGAGGTGTTGTAGTCGTTGTACATTGGCCCGCCTCCCCCGTTTGAAGTTGTGTAGGCGGCCACATTTTGTCCGCCCGGACCAAAGTTGTTGTTGTTTCCATTCGAGCCGTAGCCATTGTCAAAGGAGTTGCTGCTGTTTGGCGGACCTCCTCCTCCCTGGTTGAACTGATTGTGAGTGTTTGGTCCGCCACCTGGAAAGTGATGTCCTCCTCCATTGGCCATACCCGGTCCGCCACCATTAAATGACTCTTGATGAGGCAGAGGTGGAACACCACCGAAATGAGGCAGCGGTGGCCCATCTCCGGGGAATCTGCCGCCCTGATTGTTGGCAAAGTTCATCTGCTGTGGTCCTCCACCATTCATCGGATTGCCTCCGTAGTAATCATTTCCAGGGGGCGGAAACTGCTGCTGTTGAGGCTGAATCATCTGCTGTTGCTGCTGCTGCTGCGGATCAACCATTCCACCAAAGGGGTCTACGCCCATCATTCCGCCCATCTGCTGCTGCTGCTGTGGGTGAAGTGGCTCCACCCCTGCCACAGCCTGCGCCTGCTGCGCCGCCAGCGTCGCCTCGTCCTCCGTCGGTATGATCTTCGTCGGCTCCCGCTGGTGTCCGTAGAATTCCAGCTCCGGCTCGGCGGGCGTGTCCGGCAGGCGCCCGTAGAATCGGCACTCCAACGTCGTCTTCTGCCGTTCCTCCTGAATCGCCCGCTCCACCGATTTGCAGCCGTGCTCCACTGCGGCCGCCTGGTGGGGCACGTCAATGGCGATCGGAATCAGCCGCCAGGGAGCGAACACCTCCGGGCGGTGCTTCTGCTCGTCCATCATCGCCTTCTCATTTTGCGCATCCGAGCGCTTCATCGCCTCGTGCTGCGCGTGATTCAGTCGGTTCACATTGACGCGCTCATTCTCGTCCAGCTCAAAGAGGCGCTCCTCCACCAGGTCGCGCACCTTTCGTTCGTCCGTCCAGCTAAGAGGTGAAAAAAAATGGAGATGATAATGAGAATATAAAAGTTGGTAAAAATAGTTCGAGACTTACCTCACTTTCTTCTTTGACTGTGATTTACTCAGCTTCAGTATTGAGCGGGGAGTGCCGTCAGAGTTTACCAGCGAGCTCCGTTTTGCCGCCGGAAGCTCTTGCGTCGAGGTGGAGGTCGTCGTTGAGTCGACCCCTCCATCTTCCTCTTCTGCCTCCATTGCCTCCTCCGAAGTGTCCGCCTTCAGCTTGATCGTCTCATTCAGGTCATTGTCCTCTTCGTCGTCGGCATCATCCACGGCCATGGACTCTTCAAGCGGCTGCTCTTGAGCCGGGTTCGGCGCTTCACTGCTCGTCGACTGCTCTTCGAGAATGTCCTTGTAGAAGCTGAAGCCGGCTGACTTGACGGGCGACGTCACTCCCATCGGATCGCTCTTTGTGATCGAGGAGGAGGAGGAGGTGGCCGTCGTCGAGGACGTCACCAGCATTGAGGCAGTGGTGGTGTCTGCGGGGGCGTATCCGCCCAGACTTGTCGAGCTTAGGTAGCTGCTGCTGCTGCTGCTGCTGCTGGGCTCACTACTAACTCCGATATCTCCTCCACTATCTCCTCCACCTGTTTCTAGTCCCAATTCCTGGTGGTGATGTGTGGAAGTGGTAGTGGTAGTGGCAGTGTTCAGCATATGTTGACTCTTATCTGACTGACTGATTTTATTGTTGTTGTGGTTGTTGTAGTTGAGGAGGTGGGTGGTGGTGGTGGACAGTGCCGCCGCTGCCACGGCCGCCGGCAGTAGACCGCCGCCGCCAACGCTGACGACATCGTCGCTACGGCTGCTCCTACCACCCCCAACTAAAAGCTCACTGATATCTTTATTGGCGCCGCCCGTTCGTCTACCTAGTTTGGCTTTGAGCGTGGTTACCGCACTGATTCCGCCACCGCTGCTGTTTGTTGATGAGCCATCGAGCGCCTCCATGAAGCTCATCGGGGAATCGGCCTAAAAGTGGAGGAATGGGAAAAGGAAGCATTTGGAATGTTTGGAAAGTGGAGGAAAAAAGAACAATTGTTACATTATAATTTGACACAAAAGAATGCCGTCAGTCGAGGACAGATGATTACACTAGTCCAGAGCACTCCAACTACTACTACTACTACTACTACTATTACAACTACTCCTTACCATCGAGCTTTTGCCATTGGCGATGATCTTCTTGGCTTCATTTTCCTTCCCCTTTCCCGTGGCTGGAGCCTCAGCCGTCCCGGAAGTCCCAGTTGTCGTCGTCGTCGCCGTCTTCTTCTTCTTCGTCGCTGCTGCAGTGGTCGTCGTGGAGGAGGTAAAGTCCAGTCGAAACTTGCTCGCCTTCACCTTCGTGGTCATCACCTTCGGCTTGTCCGGGTCGTCCTTGATGTCCTTTTCAGGTAGTACCTTGTCCTGCTCAACAGCTGCAGCCACCTCCTTTGACTCTGTGGTGCTGCTGCTGCTTGTGCTCAACTTGGCCGCCCCCTTAATATCACTTTTAGCGGCCGCCTCCTTCTTAACTACCGCCTTCAACTTTGACTTTCGCTCCTGGGCCAGTCTACTGCTGCCCTTGACGTTTGTGTAACTGTTGCTGATTGTGGTCGTCTTTGGGCCGTATGATTTAGTAGTAGTGGCAGGCCCAGCTGATGAGGAGGAGGAAGCGGATGGCTTGGTCCTCTTTGAGGACCCGCCTTCCCCCGAGCCACCATCAGCGCTCTTTCTCTTCTTTTCCTTTGCATTTGATAAGGACTTGGAGGCCTTGCCACCACCGCCTCCGTCGCCACTGGCAGCGTTCGTGACAATGTCCTTCCAGTTCTTCACCACCTGATTGGCAATGTCGACGATGGCAGTGGGAAAGTCCGCCGCACTGCTGCCCTGCTTCTTCTTCTTCTCCTTCAGCCAGAGGTTGAGCATCTTCGGCGTGTCGTTCTCCTTCAGGCGGTTGACGTTCATCGGCAGCATCGCCAGCAGACTGAGCAGCTCCTGCAGAAAGTGCTGGTGGTGGTCCTCGTCAAAGGACTTGAGCGCCGCCGCGAGCCAGCTGTTGATCACGTCCCAGCCGCCGGCGGAGAGAATTCTGTATCAGAGTGGAAAAAAAGAATTAGTTTGTTAAACACTTCGGTCCGCTGGAGCATTGTAGAAATAATGACACTTACTTTTCTAAATAGATAGGCTCAGTGGCGGCGAGCACCTTACAGTAGAGGCACTTTCTGACCAGCTTCTCCGCCTCGAGCATTAATCTGCTTTGCCGAAATAGAAACGGTTTTAGATTTTGATGAACAACTAATGATGTGGCATTTAGAAATTCTATTTCTCCTCTCCCCGGAAGGAAATAGAACCCTGAAGCCAAAAAGCCACTTCTCTTACCTGACTATAAACTCGAAGGTTTCATTTTCTACCTGTGACCCGTTGACACCGCCGGTGTCATTCAACATTAACGTTCCCAAGGAGTTTAGTATCTCCTCGGCTCTGGGAGTTGCCAGCTGTTGAGAAAGGGGATTAGAATTAGTTGATTAGTTGATAAATGAAACCTTCAAAGAATGCTTTTGAATTAGACTAGGACTTACCATTGCTGCTGATGAGTAATGAGGTATGGCGAACTGTTGTTGGTTGCTGCAGTAGTAGTTGTTGTTGTCTTCGGCGATTTGTTGTTATTGCTCGGTTGTTCCGGTTGCTTAGTTGAATGCCAAATTAAAAACTGTAATGAGATGAAGAAAAGAAGAAGAACACACTGATGAGAATTGAGGAATTAGAAATGAGCCATGACGAGCGAAAAGTGAAGTGTGTAAAGAGTGAAAGGTAAAGCACTGGTTTGGAGCACGTGAGTGTGTGTGTGTGTGTGCGTGCGGCGCCGAGGTCAAATGATGAATGGGCAAAGGTTGCGCGCGGCGGCGGGTAGAGATAAGAAGATTTGTACGTGAACAATGTGAGAGATAAGAGTTCTATTTTCACACCCACTGCCACCACCACCAGCACTACCGGCAACAGTGTGGTGGGGTCATCAAGTGATCTGATTGGCTGACTTTGGCTGATTCTGCCACCGCCCCACCCACACAGGTGCCAAGTGTCGGCGGTTAAAATAGAAATCGAACTCAGAGTAGCCCTAGATCCTTTCATGAGAGGATCTTCAATCAAAACTGGCGTGACCGCCGTTTCTGGTTCACTATTCTTCACTGGAGTAATTAGGCATCTCTGTCACAAGCGAGAGAGATTAGATTGCCGCCATTCATCACTTTCGGGACATGGGCAGTACAGTGCAACAAAGCATCAACAGAGGGACTGTGAATACAGAATACACACACACCGCACTCTTTCAATATTTGTTGGGAGTGGGCATTTAGAGATAGAGAGATAGAAAGAGGGGGAATAGGCACTTTGTCTAGCGTGTAACACACAGACACACACCTGAACAACAGACACCAGTTCTACCTCCAAAAGAGATAAGGCAGTTAGAGGTAGGTGTTCTCTGTGCTAATGGGGACAGGAGGGGACAAATTAGTGGGCGAACTTTAGATCACCGCAAGTGATTTGCTGCTGAAGCAAACGTTTGCTCGTTTAGAGTTTGCTGTGTATCGCTGGCTGACTGGCTGGCTGCTCGCGGTACAACAACGCATTTTCAGGAGACGTCAGCGCAATCAAGGAAGAAAGTAGAAAGAGCATAGAGAACGCATGGAAAGAGACAGAAAGAGAGAGAGAGAGAGACATGAAAAGAAGAAGAAAATAAAGAGCGCTCTCGATCTGCAACTACTGCTGGTAGTGCTGCTGTTTGTCTCCGCTCTTCGCTCCTCTCTTTTCCACTCTCAGGCTGCTGCCGCTGCTAAGGCTACGACTACGGAGAGAGCCATCGAAGTGCAGCAGAGTTAGCAGAGCTGGCTAGCTAGTGTGCAGGCCAAGCAGAGTGCCAGGCCAGGCCAGGCCAGGATCTCCAGGCAAGGAAAGTGGCACTAACACAATGTAGCTGCTGCGGCAATGCAATGTAATGGTACTGAAAGAGGAGAGAGAGAGAGAGATTGATAGAGATGAAGAGGGAGAGAGAAAACGTTGCAGCGTCGGAGGTGACGATGATGGCGGCGGCGGCGGCGGTGGTGGTAATGGTGCTACTGCTGTACTGCTGGTGTGGCCGATCCCAGCAAAACGAATGGTGGGCATGCAATCAATGGCCGCCGAGGTGACACAGACAGACAGACAGACAGGGCTTGTTGAGGACAGAGGGAAAATTGTCGTACCACCACCGCGCCCACTTCATCTCGTCTCTTAGGGATCACAAGTGTACGACCAACAGTTCTGTTTAGCTTTTCTTGGTGGGCATTACCTCTTAGGGACTGTGTTACAGACACACTCGCGACATTGACAAATCTTGAAAGAGAGACCCGAGATCAAACAAATTGCATTGAACATGAGCTCAATTTTTTGATTGAAATAATGGGTTTGAGAGAGAGAGAAAGAAAGAAATAGAAACTGTGGTACGGAACACAACTAAAGAGGTGTAAGTCAGTAAATAGTCAGAATCAAAATCAGTAACAAGGTCTGCTCTGGTCTGCGTGTGTGTGTCTGCGAGCGAGTGAGTAAAAAACAGCAACTTCTTCTTCACCGTGGTTGTGTGTAGTTGTTGTGGCTGCGTCGAGGGCTGCGGGAGTTCTAAAAGTTGATCGTGTGTGATCTGGCCAAAGAGGAGCACTTCAGCAGATCTTTTGGCTCTCTTCGGGGAACGATGATGATGGTGATTGAGGTGCTTGCTTGCCTTCCTCTTCTTCCTCTGCTTCTACTGCTGCTGCTTACGTGCTCTCTGCGCAGCAGCCTAAATCGAAGTGTGCGCAAGTGAAAGAGGAGAGAGAGAAAAATAACAGAGGCGCGAGCGAGCCACTCGAGTGCATTCAGATGACTGGCTACTTCCACAGCGGTCTAGTGTTTGCGCGCTACTTTTCGAAAAGTGTCGGGACTTCTACTCTCTGACTCGAAGTTTTCTTCTTCAACGACTTCGATTCGCCAGGTTGGACCAGTCGAGGAGGCGTCCAACCGAGGCCGCCCACCGCTTCACCGCTGTCCAGAGCTTGGTGAAGAAGGAGGTGATGTGCTCAGTGCGCATCGGTCGCGTCGAAGTGAGCACCCGCTGGTGGCCGAAGGTCTCATCGCGAAGGCGCTTCCACCAGTACGAGTTGGACTCCTTTACCAGAAACTTATTTATGATGAAGATATTGTAGTCCAGCGTTGACTTACTGTCCTCGGTGATGTGCTTCAGCAGGAGGAGGTTCTGCAGAAGAAAGAAGAGAGATGTTTAAAAGCCGACCAAATCGAACTCAAACCAAAAGCAATCCACCCACCTCCCTGCGCATTTCCTCAATCATACTGTTGTAGTCGTAGATCTCATGTTTGATGTTGTGTATCCAAATGTCCGCGCCGAGAATCTCCTCCTCAATGCACATTCGAATGGGTATGACCTTGTCGATGGCCGCCAGCAGCAGCCAGGTGGTGATGCCCGCCCAGCTGGCCACGCTGATCACCGCCAGCAGCTGCACGCCAAACAGGCCCAGTCCGCCGCCCTTGAAGAGGCCCGACTGCCCCCGGGTCAGCGTGTTGCCCTTCGGGTAGGGCTGGTCGATGGTGAAGAGGCCGACGCAGAGGGCGCCCACCACGCCGGCGCCGCCGTGCACCGCCACCGCGCCCACCGGGTCGTCGATGTGGTAGCGGTCCATGATCGGCTGCACCACCAGCGTCACCGCCGAGCCCAGAACGCCGATGATCAGCGAATCAAGCGGCACAGTGAAGGCGGCACAGCTAGTTTTTGGGAGAAAAAAGATTTGATTAGTCAGTCTTCAAACAATCCATCATTCAAAGTGTACAGTACCTGGTGATGGCCACCAGGCCGCCGAGGATGCCGTTGATCACCAGGGCGACGTCGATCTTCTTCAGCGTGTAGTAGGAGTAGGCCAGAGCGAGGAGGCCCCCGCTGAAGGAGCTGTTCAGCGTGGTGACGGCGGCGCGCTCCGCAAATTGCCACTTGTTTCCCGAGACGCCAAAGGTGGAGCCGCAGTTGAAGCCGAGCCTAGAAAATAAGTTCGTCATCAACAACAACAACAAAATTGGAACAAACTTACCAGCCCCACCAGAGGGTAAAGTTGCCCAGGAGGGCGTTCACCGGATTGCCCATGGAGACGGAGTCGACGCCAAACTCGTAGCGGTAGATGCGGGGCTTTAGCATGTAGGCGGCGATCAAGGCGGAGACGCCCCCGATGAGGTGGACGCAGGCGCTGCCGGCAAAGTCGAGGGCGCCCATGCGGTACAGCCAGCCGGTGTCGCGCCAGATCCAGCCGGCGGGCACGCAGTACACCAGCGTGTTCAGCAGCGAGAAGATGATGTAGGCGTTGAAGTTCGTCCTCTCGGTCATCGACCCGCTGACGATGGTCGTTGCGGTGGTGCAGAAGGACAACTGGAAGATGAATGTGGCAAATTCGTGGCCCATGTCCGCCTGACTGCTGTCCATAAACCAGTGGCCGCAGCCGTACCACCCGGTCCGGCAGCTCTCGTCGTTGCCGTACTAGTGGATGGATGATAAAGAAGGTAAGTTTGGGAGGATTTGTTCACAACTAAATCGAACCTGCAGCCCGTAGCCCACGGCCCAGTAGAAGAGCCCGCCGAGGATGACGTCCACCAGGTTCTTCATCATGATGTTGACCTCGTTCTTCTTGCCGCAGGCGCCCGACTCCAACAGGCTGAAACCGGTCTGCATGGTGAAGATGATGAAGGAGCTGGAGAGGATCCAGGTCGAGTCGTCGTAGGAGATGGTCGACATCTTTTTTGGTTCAGGCGAGTGTGTGTGTGTTTACTTCCTTCAAGTGAGAGTTGAAGTGAGCTGAGTGCGAGCTAATTCTCTATTTCCCAGGTTCTTCTATTTCCTGGTTTGGTAGCAGTTTGTTCTCTCTTTTTAGGCCAGGGACTATTAGTGCAGCTATCGATGACCGGTGCAGAAAAAGGTGACCGAATGATTAAAAATTCATGAGCACACTAATGGATCATCACTAAATTGGAACCTCGATCGATCGATGGCCTCGATTGAGTGGAGGAAGAACAGACGATTACCAGACCAGCACGACTACCAGGAAGCCAAAACAGAATCCATTTTTTCTTTTGGCATTTGTCAAAGTAAGCAGGCAAGAGCTGAACAATCCAAAGGGAAAAATGGTCCATCATGAGCAGCAGCAGCATCCGGAGCCCGTCGATCTGGACTACCTCTCGATCAAGATCGACTACAGTGATGCCTCCTTCATCCTCAGCTTCATCTTCGTCATTTTCACCACGCAGACCGGCTTCAGTCTGCTTCAGTCGGGTTTCGTTCGGCGAAAGAACCAGGTTACCATTATGCTAATGACCACCTTCAATCCAATAATCACAGGTATTCAGTGATGGGTTCTTTTCCTGTTGCTAAAAAACAACGATGATGAAATCTGCGAGTTATATTTCTATTTCCACCCCCCCTAAGGCCTTACTTACTGGATCCTCGCGTACGCCCTCACGGAGACCTCCTCTTCTCTGACAACGCCCAACGAGTTCATCGGCCTAGGCTCCTTCCTCGCCGACTCGATCGCCCCGGAGATGGGCCAGCTCTTCGCCAGCTACACCTTCCGCCTGTCCACCATGCTGACGGCCTCGAACGTGTTGCTGGGCGCCTGTGCCGAGCGGATCAGCTTCATCGCCTACTTTCTCTACCTGACGGCGATGGCCATCGCTTTTGCCCTTCCCAGCTACTGGGTCAGCTCTTCGGCGGGCTTCCTCCACCGGGTGGGCGCCGTGGACATTGCCGGCTGCAGCTTCATCCACCTGGCCGGCGGAACGGCCGGGCTGGTGGCCACGGTGATGCTTAGGCCAAGGTCAGGGCGGTTCGACTATCCGCTGGAGCCATTCGAGATGTGCGATCCAACGAATGCCCTCCTAGGCACGTATATGCTCTGGTGAGTAGTTTGGAGCAGTTTTTGAAGTTAACTTGAGCTTGTCTTGTCCTTTGCAGGTGGGGCTGGGTGGGCTTTCACATGTCCGCCACCTTTGGCGTCTCTAACAATCGCTGGATCTACTGTACACGGTAATCTGTTCTGTCAACTGTTTACAATCAGCAGAAGTTTTATCAGCTGGGCTCTATTTCCACCCCCTCAGCTCCGCCATCTGCACCATCATCTCCTCGGCGGTGGGCGGCGTGACGGCCATTCTCTTCAGCTACTTCTTTCACAACAAACAGATCAACGTCAAGTACTTCGTCTGTGGCCTCTTCGCCGGCATGGTCGCCATCAGCGGCGGCTGCACGCTCTTCACCAGCGCCCAGGCGGTCCTCGTCGGCCTGGTCGGCTCTGTCTGCAGCCTGCTGACCGTTCCCCTGCTCCGGCGGGCGCAGATCGACGATCCCGTCCACTCTATAGCCATTCACATGGCCAGCTCGGTGTGGGGCCTGCTGGCGGTGGGCCTGCTGGCCGACCGCGACGCCCTCTTCAACAGCCGCGGCCACGCCGGTCTCTTCATGAGGGGCGGCAGCGCCCACCTGCTGGGCGCGCAGATCGCCGCCGTGGTGGCAGTGGTCGCCTGGTCCGCCCTCGCCTCCTACCTCTCGCTGAAGGCGATCGCCACCTGGGTGGTGCCCATTCGCGTGGACCTGTCCGAGGAGGAGAGCGGCCTCGACATGACGCTGAACAAGATCAACACCGACGCCGACTGGGACAAGATCCTCTCGCCGAATCCTGATCCGACGAAGCCAAGGGCGGCGGCGCTGGCCGCCAGCAAGGCGAGCAGTCGGCGGAAGCTGGCCAAGGTAATCACCGCTATCATGGCGGTTAATCGGCTGATGGCCGGCAAGGGAAAAGGAGGTAAGGGAGGTGGTGGTGGTGGTCACGAAGCTGGAGGTGTCCAGGTGGCCAAGTTCAGCAACCAACTGAAGGCGTACAACACCAAAGTGCTTGCCCAGTCGTGGTCGTCGGTGATGCGGCCTGGTGGTGGTGGAATTGCCTCTGCTTCTACCTCCACTGAAACTCGCATCAGACCAATGTACACTGAACCGCACCGATAGAAGGAAAGTCATGTGGTGGAACGACCACTTCACTGCATGTACAAAGTGTCCCCCTGATCAGCAAAGCAACATCAACTCCTTTCTTTGTCCTTGCACTCCACACGCCCATTTCCGCCTCCTTCTGCATATGCACTTTTTACCGGTATTTGCAGCTCTGTCTTGGCGAATAACTATAAAATTCAAAAAGTTTTGGAAATGGTTGAATAAAATGGCCGTACAGCGAAGCGCCTGTAGCCTTCCGCGCCCTGCCGTCCGGTGGAGTGGAGGCCGCCTGCCCCGGTAGCAAGTTGATCCTTTCGGTTCATAATGGGGCGAGATGAGTTACGGTTTCTCGTGAACTACTGATTCACGAAAAGTGCGCCGTTCCAAACTTGTTACGACTCGGCACTCTAAGCAAACTCTGATCCCATTCCCAAATCTAAAAAAAGTTTTTAAAAGATGAAGAGCATGGTCTTTATATGATGATTTCTTTTTCCTCATTTTCGTGAGCAAAGTATCTCCACCGCCCAGAGAGCGCTGCTGAGCAGGGCGGAGCCGGAGAGGACGTAACCGAGCAGCTGGTAGTTGCCTGCGACATCCTTCACGCCGATGATCAGCGGCCGGGTGACCAGCGTGAAGAGGCCGCAGAGGAAGTTGGCCGCCCCGAAGGCGACGGCGGTGTTCTCCGCACCGAGGTAGTCGGCGAGGATGGCCGGCGAGAGGACCATCTGGGCGCCGGTGGCGAGGCCGCAGACGAGGGCCACGGCGACGAAGTGCGTCCAGGTGGCGGCGTAGTTGAGGGCGAGCATGCAGCCGCCCATGGCGGTGATCGAGAGCACGTAGGTGGCCTTGTCCGTGATCAGGCCCCAGTGGCTGGCCCAGCCTGGCGCCAGGCGCCCGAGAAAGTCAGTGAGCGAGAAGATGGAGAGCAGCCATTTTGAGTATTGTTCTGTGGGTGGGTGGGTGGAAATAGAAATCGAAATTAGGTAAACGCTGGAGCAGAGTGTGAAAAAGTTACCGTCGATATGCGCCTCCCGGGCGACATCAGGGAGGATGATGATGAAGGCGACAAAGTCGAGGATGAAGCTGATGTAGGTGAAGGTGCAGATCACAAAGTGGACGTCCACCAGCAGACGCAGGTCTCGGCGGAGGTTCAGGTAAATGCGGCTCAGTAGTGGGCCCGAGGCGGTCTTGGCTGTATCTTCTTCTACTTGATCATCACAGTCACCGAAGCTCTTCAAACTGGTAATGGTTGCGGTCTTCGGTCTGCCCGCCTTTCGAAAGCTGCTGTGGGCGCTCCTGTCCATCTCTCCCGGAGAGACTGACCGCGAGAAGGAGGAGGTGGGCGTCTGTCGACGTTCCTTTCCCGAGATGCTGTCGTAGACCTGGTTGGTGTCCACGTAGACGATGGTGTCGCACTCGGCGCCAATCAACGGCTCCAGAGTGAACTGCTGCTGCTGAGGATGATTTAGTTGTTGGTGTTCCTTCTTTTTGTCCTGCTCGGCGATGATGGCCGTCTCTTCAGCCCTTGATCTTGAAGCCTCTTCAGGTGATTTTCCTCTTTGGATACTCTTTGGATTCTCTGTTCTTGGCATCTTCAGCAGCAGCCCACCGGCGATGCCATTCAGCACCAGCCCACCTAGAAGAAGCATCGTCCCGTGAAATGCGTACCAGTCGAGCAGCGACTGAATGAGCACCGGGAAGACGAAGGCGCCCAGCGTGGCGCCCGCGTAGCTGATGCCCAGCGCAATGGACCGCTTCTCCGCAAAGTGGGCACTAAGCACCGCCGGGAGGAGGTTGGTGACGAAGCCGATGCCGACGCCCTGCAGCAGGCCAACTGTGATCACTACCGTCTGCACCGAGGCGGCGAAGTAGGTGGCCGCCAGCGAGGCGGAGCAGAGGCCGACGCCGACGATGATCAGCAGCCGAAGTGGAAAGTAGTGGGCGAGCAGGCCGGCGGCCAGGCCGGTCAGCGAGGCGACGCTGCCCGCGAGGGACACCGGCCAGGCCGCCTGCTGGTAGCTGCAGTCAAAGGTGGAGACGATGCTCAGGTAGAGGACGCCGGCGGAGCGGAACACCGCGAAGATGAAGAGGTTGATCCAGGCGCAGGCGAAGGCTACCACCCACCGGTTCATGGCTGGTTGTTGAGGAGGGTAGTTGATGAGTTCTATTTGGGTGGTGGTGGTGAACCGCTGGCGATGACTGAACAGGACAACGACTGACGACGAACAGCAGCAGCAGCACGATTGGTGAACATTGCCGACGAGGAGAGGGAGAGAGAGAAACAGTTATCTGACGCAGACGAAAGCTGATGATGGTGATGATGGTGATGATGATGCAATGCTTCGGATGATGACGGTGGTGATTAAATGGAGAAGCAGTAGTAGTTGATGCAGCTCTGCTGAAGATTACCACGGCCGCCACCTCTTCTACTTCTTCTTCTTCTTCCAAAGCATCACAACAAACACATTATCACCGCTGCTCCCTGCGTTTGGTTTTAGGTATGCTGGCACTGGTATGCCACTGGCACTGGCTTCTCTTTCTTTCTCTCTCCTATTGAGCACTTTATATCCATCCATCCTTCCTTCCTTCCTTCCTTGTAGCAGGCAGGCAGTATCCAATGATAATATCCATGATGATGGGCAGAGCACATCGGAGGGCCATGACGACGATACTGCTTCTGCTGTACGCGCGCACTCTATGCGGTCTGTTCTTCTTCTTCTTCTTGATGCAACATCTCTCCGTTATATGACCCTGTGTATGAGAGTGCTTCTACAGTGTGGCTGGCCATATCAGCTGTCTATCTCAGTTCACTATCTCATCTTCAGTGTCTTCGGTGCAAAGATTTATTGTGAATGTGTGTTTTCATACTTTGACTTCAGTGCACAGTGTGCACTGTCAGCAGTCGAGTGTGCGTACTTTTCTTGACTTCAGGACAAAAAAAGATACTTGCACCAGCAAGTTCATTGGAAACAAAGCCAGCCTTACAAAATCTGTTAAGTTCAGTTCACACCTGTTGCCACTCCCCCACCCGGTGTAAATAGCCGCCTCCTCGGCTTTGGGTAAATTGGATTTATTTTTGGAGTAAATCTGTATGTGTGTGTATGTGTGTGTATGTTTGGTGGTAATGGGGAAATGGTACATTTTTCACAGTCGTGTCTTGTCTTCTCAACAGCGTCAACAGTTAACATAATACAATGGAGATTTATATAGAAAGGATCAAGAATGGGGAGAGGAAAGAACTGATTGGATTGGATTCGATTTGATGTTTGCAGTGTTCGCCGGCGTGTTCTCTTCTGCCACCGCCTTCTCCTCCTCAAAAGAAGTCCCTGTAGAGCTCGTCATCGTCGAGAAAGGACTGCGAGGCGGGCGGCAGCGTGGCGCCCTTCTCCTTCTGCAGCTGATCCAGCTCCCGCTCCAGCTGCTTCACATCGTCCGGCGGCATCAGGTTGACTATCGTCTGGTGGATCTTGCTGCGCTTCATCTTCAGGTCCTTCGGCGTGAACCACTTGGTGAGGGAGGAGGCGCTGCGTTTCAGCGACGCCATCACCCCCTCCGGGTCGTTGAGGAAGCGCTCAATGTACTCAAGGGCGAAGAGGCCGCAGTCGTAGAAGTTGGTCTGCTGGGGCACCTTCGGCTGGATGACATCGTAGTTGATGAGCGTGGTGCTGCCCTCGCCGCAGTTGTACTTCTCGCGGTACTCGCATTCGAGGTACTTTATCAGCGCGTTGATGTTGGCCGTTGCCGAGCAGTCCAGGGTGGAGTGCTTGTTCAGCGAGTCCATGAAGATGATGGTCGCTTTCTTCTCCGGCGGCGTTCGCGGCTGAGCACCAGAGGAGGAGGAAGAGGAGGAGGCGACGGCTCGCCCATTACTACCACCGCCCGAACTCGTCTCTCTTCCCGGCAAGAGGTTGTAGATGTTGCAGAGGATGACGAGGAACCAGTGCTGGTCGCGAATGAAAGGAATGAAGAGGTAGTCCTTGGTGAAGATGTCCACGTTCTTCGTCCACGCCTTCAGCGTGCTGTGGTAGGTGTCGCTCACCGTGGCCACCTTGAACACCATGAAGCGCTCCTTGAAGTCCGACTTGGGCAGGTCCTTGTCGACGCGCCGCCGCTTCGGCTTGATGAGGTGCGTCGCGAAGAGGGCGTCGTAGATGAAGATCTTGCCGCGCAGGCTCTCCCGCAGCCGCTCCGACTTCTGAAAGTGCTTCAGGTAGAAGTTGACGATGTTGTCGTTCAGGTACTGCCCGTCGCGCAGACAGAGCAGGTCCCGTCCGTACAGCGATATCTGGTTCTTCTCGTCGGGCGGGTACTTCAGCACCACCTTGTCCAGCATGCGCGACTTGGCCGGCGTTCGGCAGCCTCGGCCGACGCTGCCGCCCGTCATCGAGCCATTGGTGGTGGAGGAGACCTCGTTGTCCTCCTCCCCGTCCAGACCCTCCTCGTCCTCGTCGTCGTCGTCCAGGTTAATCAGCTCGGGCGATGATTTTGCAGCAGGTAAGGCACCTCTGCCCGACGTCGCCGCCGTCGACTGTCTGCCCTGCAGTCTGCTGTTGCCGGTTGCGAACTGCGATGAAGTGGTCACCGCCTGTGACTCTGAGACGTTGAAGGGGCCACTGCGCGAGGGCAGCACCACCGTCCGCAGCGACCGATTCGGCGCCGAGAGGTAGGTGTTGGCGAAGGTGCGGGCGATGGAGAGGAACTTCACGGCGCGAGAGAAGGAATCGGCCGAGCTCTCCGTGGCCGCCTTCTCGCAGTCGGCGTCCGCCCAGCGGCGAATGCGCTCAATCTGGTGGCTGGAGAGCTGGCCGCCGGGGCCCGTATTGGCGCCGTGGATCATCACGAAGTTCTCCGGGACGGCGTTGGCCACCCGCTGCTGCGTCCACTCGGCCAGCTTCTGGTAGGAGTTGTAGATCGGCTGGAGCACTACCAGCGACATGTCCGGCTGGCGCTGGACGAAGCAGTAGCGAAGGGCGTCCAGCTCGCGGTACGGCACGGTGATGTTGTACTTGCCGCTGCGGCGATCTGACTCCTTCTGCTGCAGATTGAGCAGGATGATGCGGTCGGTTTCGAAGAGCACACTGGAGACGCTGTACTTCGCCCGGCCCAGGTACACGCTGGTCACCGGCTTCAGGCGGATCGGCTCGTCGCTGCGCAACTCCGCCGCGTCGTCGTCCTCCATCACCACCTCCATCACCTCCTGGTCGGCGTTCATGTTGTTCCTCTGGTTCTCCACCATCGCCCCAGGCTCCGGCAAAGATTGCGAGAAGATGGTTGATTGATTGATTGATTACCGTTGATGGTGATAATGCTGAGGAGGATGATGATGAAACAGAAACAGAAACAGAAAAGTAGGTGAAAACGAGAGAAAGAGGAGAGGAGAAAGGCGAGAAGAAAGGAGCCGATGCAGATGAAGCCTGTTTGTGTGTTTGTCTCGCCGAGCCAGAGCGGCTGCTGAGAAAACGGCACACTGGCAGGCTGGCTCCGCCGGCTCGCAGATGACGTTACCGGGCGATTCGCCCAATGGCTGTGTCCACTTTGTTGTGGCCGACTTCCAGAGTTCTCCTTCCAAAAGTGTCCACTTTTTCTTATCTACTACCTTCCAGTTGGACTAGAACTGCTTCGAATTTTTGCTCGAAAACAATGGAGGACATCCCCGAGGTGGACATTGACAGCGAGGGCAAGTTCAAGTACATTCTGATCAAGGTGGCCGGTGGCGGTAAGGAGAAGCACATTGTCCGCGGATACTCCTGGGCGCCGTTTCATGGTCTGTGTGACATTCTATTTCTAGGGCTTTTTCGTGTATTCTAAAGTACTTCTTTTTTGCAGCCGACATCCTCGAGCGCGTGGAGCCGCACATTCTGAAGAGCAAGCTCAGTTGTGAGTGCGTCGGCGGCGGGCGGATAGAGCACCTGCCGGCGAAGAAGACGATTCGCATCTACGGGTACTCGCAGGGCTACGGCCAGGCCGACCACAGCGTCTCCTGTGCCCTGGTGAAGAAGGAGTACCCCGAGTACACCGTCACCTGGTCCAATGACGGCTACTGAACGGAACTGAACCTAATTGATACGCAAAGAAACACAAACGCAAACAAGTAAATAAGAAGGAGGCTCTTTATTGTTTCACTGCGCCTTTTGCGGGGGGGTGGTGGTTCTAAAACTCAGCCACTGTGCGCCTGAATCCAGTCGTAGTAGTGGGCGACTCGGGTCAGCACGTCGGGCGTATCCGCCAGGGCACAGGGCAGGCCGTAGGAGACGAGGCCCATCTGGAACCAGCGGTTCGTCGAGCCGTGGTGGCACACGAAAGGACCTAGTATGAAGAAGAAAGAAGATAATCAGCACACCTTTATTTAAAACTGCCCCGAAACACTCACTTCCCGAGTCGCCCTTGCAGGTGCCGTGGTTCAGCTGTCCGCCGATGCACACATTGACGGTGCTGTTGTAGAAGAGAAAGTGCTCGTCGCACTTGGCGTCCGCCACTCTGCTCTCCGCCAGGCCTCTCAACTTGTAGTCGATGCCGGTCATGGCGGCGTCCGTGTAGCCGAAGCCAGTGGCGTAGCAGCCCTCAAAGAACTCCTCCTTGGCCAGGCAAATGGGGGCGATGTGCTTTTCAGCGGCGGCAAAGTCGAGGCTGCGGTCCAGCTTGAGGAGGGCAATGTCGTTCTGCTTGCGCTCGTAGCTGAAGTGCTCGTGGAGGAAGACCTGAAGAAGAAGTTGTTGATATGTTTGATTGAGCAAAAGGGGGTTTCATTTACCTTGGCCACCTTCCGTCGAACCTCCCCGGAGTTGGCCTTCCCAGCATTGACGTCCACCGCCCCGGCCACCACCTCCATGGCGAACTTGATGCCAAAGTCATTGGTCACCGAGTCGTAGACGCAGTGGGCCGCCGTCAGAATGTAGTCCTTGCTGACGATGGCTCCGCCGCAGTCCGAGGTGATCACCTCGCCCTCGTAGGTGATCGACTTGTTCAGGTACACCTGCCACGGCCACTGACCCGTTTTCGCCAGCTGACCGCCGACGATTCGGTGCTGACCAGCTGAGAGGGGAGTTTGCTGTTGGCCGCAGTTTGTCGGCAGTTGAATTGCCTGGGTCGAGCCTAAAAAGGTGACCAGGGAAAAGAGGAGAAAGAAGGATTGATTCATGATTTTTTGTTGTAGGTTGCAGGCTCTAGCTGTTGCCAGTTTTTTAATTGTGGCCCACTTTAAATCTGCATCGTTCGCATCATCATTAGTGGGTTTTAAGTGCGCTATCAGCTGTGCTCAATCAGTGCAACAGTCTGCAGATAGTTTCACTCTTAAGTGTAAGCGTTTAGAACCTTTGCATCCCTTTTAATTATCACTCAGGTGCGAGCGTAGGTGATTGGGGCTCGATCATCAGCAGCATTGCCGTTGCCGCCAAGTGCATTCAAATGAAGCACTCTCTCCTCTCTTCTGATGGTCACAGGCATTTGTCCCTCTCTTTCTCTTTGCTGAAAGAGTGTCGTCGACACAGCAACAGATCAATCGGTGGTCTGCAGACACTGCACCACACCGTCAACAGCAGAAGGAGCACTTTTGTTGTTGTTGTTGCGCCGTGAGTGCCGTTTGGCCACTCTCCAAAACAGCAGCCACCACAGAGCGCGACGCACATTTCGCTGTTTCTTTCTTTGTGTGACTTCAGTGAATAGCAGCTCCAGTGGGTAAATAAACACTACCTCCACCACCACCACAACCGACGGAGAGAAATAAATAACTCGAGACTAGAAGAAGAAGAAAGCTGCACTGTCACTGTCGTCATCGTCATCTGAGCAGCCGTATCAGTATCAGCAGCACCTCGACTTACTTCGACGTCGCACTTGGTCGTCGTCGGTGTTTCTACTTTATTTTTCAGCGCTTTTGCCATTATTTTTCCCCACTCTTTTCGCCCCGATATGGAGCAAGTCAAGGTGGAGCTGAAGAATCTGGTCGTCGTGGACAACACCGCTGAAAAGGGTGACAACCACAACCGAACCCGTTTTCAGCGCTTCGCCGACAGCTACGCCGTCATCCTCGCCCGCGCCCTCCTCCTCTTTCTCCTCACCTTTGACCTCTTCCTCAACGCCTTCGTCCTCCTCTCTCTGGACCGGATGAACCTGGCCATCGGCGTGGCCACCATCGCCTGCTGCGCCGTCGGCCAGTTCGCCTCGATCACCGGCCAGTTCGGCTACTCAGTGGGCGACCTTCTCCTCAAGATCTTCGTCCTCAGCGGCCTGTTCCTGCTGGTGCTGTCCATGCTCTTCGACCAGTTTGAGCAGAACTTCATGACGGAGCTTTCCTTCTTCTTCACCCTTAGCGGCTTCCTCACCGGCTGCTTCATCATGTTCAAGACGAGAAAGTAGAGGTGAAGGTATGTGACTGACAAAAAAGATACCGTAACCGTCTGATTCCGCCGCTCAAGTCAAATCAAAACAAAGCCGAGACTAAACAACTTTTGTACAATAGTGCTTTTTATATTCATTACCTCTCACAATAATGCTCAAGATATTGTTTTTCATGATGATCTGCGGTGAATATTGTTTCCGTACCGCTCTCAGAAGTTGTATTTCTGTACCGCTGTCAGAAAAATAGATTTTTGAGACCCGCTCGCAGATGACGGCACAGCAGACGAAGCGCCGTCTCTCGGTCGCAGATGAGAAGCTGTAGTTCACAAAGTCGCCATTTAGTGGCGCTAAATCCGCGTCCGTGACTAGTCTGGCGGGCCTGCCATTGAAAACTGCTGGTCAACTTGTTTTCCGAGTCAAAACTTTATTATAGAGACTGATGATTTAGAGAAGACTAGCATCAGCAGTAGTGTGTGCTTTGGTGAGTTCATGAATGAGTGAGAATCATCAAAGGTTTTTGTACAGCAAGCAAAATGTGTGATAAAATATACAGAATACATCCTCTTCATCTTTTACCCTTAACCTTTTCATTGTTGTCCACTACTTCCTGAGACTCGACTGCAGCGACTGGACGACCTCGTAGACAAAGTGGTACACCGAGTCGCGCAGATCACGAAAGAGCGACCCGATTCGCTGACCGAAGCTGTAGATTCGGTGCGGCTGCTGCGACTTGTTCGGTCCGTTTGAAGAGGTGTTCTCGCCCACAAAATCACCGCCACTATTTCCACCCCTCCGCCTGAAGCGCTCAAAGGGATCATCCTCGACGGTGGCCATTCGAAATGATTTCTTGAAGCTCGGCTCCCGCAGTATCTCCACCACCCGCTCCGGGTGATTGGTCATCACCCCGTCGACGCCGTAGGAGAGCACCGAGCGAATCGAGTCGCTCAGGTCGATCGTCCACCGGTAGACCTTCTTCAGGAAGGGGTTGCTGCTCTTCGGGGCGTCTCGCTGGCGGACCAGCGCCTCCAGCTGGTGGCCGGCAATGGGGTTGACGCAGTTGGTGATGCCCTCCCCCTGCCAGACGTTGCTCACATTGAGGCGACGCCACATGGCCGCAATCTGCTCAGAGTCGGTGTCCATGCCCACGTCGAAGCCGAGGTGACTGGAGGAAATTTAAGGTTTTTATCATCAGCAGGAAAAGCTTATCACCACCTCTTCACTCACCTCCTCACGCCCTCGTACAGGCCCACCTCCCTCAGCCGGCTAATGACCGCCTTCAGAAAGTCCACATCGGCGACGTAGGAGATGGAGACCACCAGCTTCAGCGTGCTCTTCACCGGCTTCTCCAGCTCGAAGAAGCTTCGTTCTAAATGGCGGGCAAAGCGAAGTCCCGCCTTGTACTTACTGGCCCCGTCCACCAGGTTGGTCAGCTTGACGTCGAAGTAGAGCACCACAAAGCCCGGGTTGTAGTGGGGCGTTCCGGGGAGGGTGGCGTGGCGGGCCCACTCGAGGTACCGCCCCAGCGGCTCCGAGTCCCAGCAGTAGCGGAAGCAGTCGCAGGGGTAGCCGTGGTAGAGGAGGACCTCGTCCGGGCGGAAGGTGACGTCCACCTCGACGGCGTTGGCGCCCCGGGCGAGGCTGCTGGCCGTCTTCGTGATTGAGTTGCACATGTGAGCAATGTTGTAGAGGGGGCGTTGATTGCCATTGGGGAGGATTTCATTGGTGCGGGGGTTCAGTTCTGTGGTGGTGGTGGGAATGAAGTGCTCAGTTTGGAGGGAAATTTTCGAAGCAAAGCTTTCACTTACCGTCTGCAGGGCCCGAGGCAGAGACGAGGAATGCCGTCGGGCCGCTGGCTAGGCACACCAAAGCGGCTAGATGGTAGAGGAGATAGCCGAGGAAGTATGGCTGATGCTGCATTTTTCTACTGTTTTCTGTTGCAGATAAAGCTGAAGCAGTGTAAGTGAAAGGTGAGGCGATTTTGTGCGGTAGAGAGAGAGAATGTCGACTGCTTTCGATTGAATTTTGCTATCGGCAGAGCAGACCAGCAGTTTTCAGCTTGAACTACTGCAAGTGAGTGTGTGTGTTTGAACTTTCGTCTGATGTCTTCACTGGGATGGCTGTCCTGTGTGTGTCGGACAACTTTGCCGACGAGAATGAGCAGCAGCAACTTTGTTGCCGACTACTTCTTCGTCTTCGTCTACCCTCCAGTTTTTAGACGATTTTTTTCGTCTGCTTTCAGTTCAAGAGTGAGTAAGTGAGTGAGGGGGTGAACAAGTTTAATGACCACTGTCAGTGAACTGACAACAACAGCAGCAGTGGCAGCACTTCTTCTTCTTCTTCTTCTTTTCACTCCTTCTTTTTTATACTCTTGCTGCTGAAAACTGGCAGTAAACTTGAACCCGATATGTTTTAATAGAAAGAAAGAGAAGGGTAAAGCAAGGCATTCAAGGTGCAGCAGCAGCAGCTGCAGCAGCACGTAAAATTCCGCCAATGATAGTAATGTCTGAGTGAACGTGAGTGAATGGCCAAGAAAATGATTAAGATATGGCACTGCTGCAGGGTATTTTAGTCAGAAGGAGACGTTAGGAAGATGAGATGGTAATCACAGAGGCGGTAAAGCACGATCTTCTTGAACGCGCAGATCACTGAACAATCTTCAGGTCGTAATCACATCATCATCGCCGTAATCATCACCAGCAGCAAAGCAGCGAAACCCTCGCAACCAAACACACACTGTGTGACAGCTGGTTTCTCTACATTTTCAATGGTAACAGGTGGTGGTAGCAGTAGTGCAACAGTTCGAGAGCAGATGATGATTGCTTTTCAGGTGCTCTTTCAATTGTGTGTGTGTGTGTGTATTTGCATTTGCTGACCAAGGATGAAGAGAGAGCTGCTGCTGCTGCTGCAGTTGTGGATTGGCACTAGTGCAGAGCAGTGCCTTCAGAAACGAGCTTAACACACAGACAGACCGAGACTCGGACTGTTTGGTGTTGTGGTGAACTGTGTGACGATGAAGAGAGAGAACGAGGGAAAGACACTTCCTGTTGCTGCTGCTGCTGTCGTCGATAAAGTGACTCACTAGTAGTGCTCTTTCTCTGCTAAAGTGTTAACAGTGTAAGTGGTGGACGAAATGTTAGGCTTTGAGGTGAACTTTTACTGCCGCTCCGAGCAAACGACAAATCATCAACAGCAGCAGCGGCAGCAGCAGATGCGGGCTCAGTTTGGTTTTATATGTCAGCAAAGAAAAAAAGGATCAATTAGAACTGAAGGGAAAAATGGCAAAATGAAGGAGAAAGTGATTGCCGTTTGGTATTTGGGTATTTGGGTAACAAAAATGATGATGGTTTTGATTTAACACTAACTTTTGCAGCAGCAGCTTCCTTTCCCTTTTCCCTTTCACCCAAATCCCCTTTTCTTTTTCTCTTTTTGCCCCATTTCAGTGCACACCACTTCCTCACCACTTCTCTTTTCAACGTAATAAATCAATGACGTCCTCTGATTCCGGTGATTGGTTTGTCCAATTTTTGGCATTTATTAAAACTATTTTAAATCTAATTTGAGCAACCACAGTTTTCCACACTAAACCACAACTAGAGCTAAAAAAATGGCAGAAATGAGCTGAAAGTATGAAGCAGGCAGACCGCTGAAGGCACCATTGCCAAACTGAGCTTCTAAAAGGGCAAACAAGTCCACACCGCTGCCGTTACATCGAGCTCCACTGATCTGCCGCTTCAGCCGTTTTCGATGTACATGCAGCCAGTAATGGTGAGAGTGGAGTTCGGTAGAGTTTGGCGATCCTTCTTCGCAGATCAGTGGATTGCCCTCCAGGTCGACCTGATGGCTAACTCCCTCAAGAAGAAGAAAGGAGAAGCTGTCCTCGAGCAGCATTCGAATGGAGTTCCCCTTCAGAGCAATCTTCAGCGGCCTGAGAGCACCGCTGAAAGGTTTAGTGAGAAGTTTGGTTTCATCGAGGCTGCAGGCGGTCAGATTGAGCTCCAGAGGAGCTGTTAAGGTGGAAGTTTGGCTCAGATCAAAAGCGCCCGTCTGCAGCTCGGCAATGGCCAGTCCGCCAAAACTGAGGTAGTGAAGTGAGCTGCTAAGGGCCAGGACACATTGGCTGCCGATGCTCAGCACTCGAGACTGTCCTTGATCACTGCTGGGCAAAAACTCTACTTTCAATAGTTTGCTGTTGAGCGCCGAAAAAGCGTTCCTGGGCACCGATTGAAGGCTGCTGCTTATACTCATCTTCAGCTCCTCGAGCAGTGGTTGCCCCTTAACCAGGTCTAAAATGTGTACCACTGGGACCTGGTGAGCGCCCCTAATTGAAAGTGTTTTCAGAGTTCCACCGCTAAAGGCATCGGAAGCAATCTTTATCAGCGAGAAAAGGTCCTCGAGGTGTACGGCCTGAAGAAGGGGAAAGCTGTTGGATTGGCCGAGAGCGTTGCTGTTGAGGGCCTCCACTGAGGAGCAGTTTTTCAGCTGAAGTGTTTGAAGTCCCTGAAGGTTAACCTCCTCATCTAGGAGGTAGTTCACCTCTGAGTGAAGGTCAAAATCCGGGGAGATGACGTCCAAACAGGCTAGCTCTCCAGTGTTCCAGCTGCAACTCGGACTGTACAGCTTCAGATTGAGCAGCGCCTCACCGGAGCTGCACCGAGCGCCCCAGATTCGGTTTTGATAAAATTCTCGATTGGAAAGCAACCAACGATAGGACTTTTGTCGTTTGCAGTTGAAGGTGTTTCCAAAGAGGGAGACCGAGTTCAGAGAGGAGTTGAGAAAGCCCTCCAGAGAGGCTGGCAACGTCTGGAAGAGGTTGTTGTCTGAAAAAAAGAAAGAAAAAAAAAGTTAAAATCTTGAAACTTTTAAAACCTCTTCTTACCTAGCATCAGCTGCACCTGTCTTCCTCTAAACCGATCCAGTCGCACATCCTTCAACACCGCTTCAGTCAGCTGACAACCATCGAGGTTGATGGTCAGTGCACTGTGGTTCTGCAGACCATTTTCTGGTTCCTGCTCCCGAATGGAGAAGGCATTCACCGCCAGCCGCCTGAGAGGAATGCGACTCAACTTGAGCGCCACCAGCTGACGAGAGAAAAGGCAGGAGAAGGAGTAGTTGCGAATGGAGAGCACCTCGTAGTTGGACGGCCGGAAGACGAGGTACTGCAGTTGCACATTTTGTAGATGATCATTTGATGATGATGATGATGATGGCCGCTGATAGCGACATGTGTCGAGCTCGTGAATTCCGGGAGCTAGTGGCAGCTCTATTTGCAGCAGCTGAGGACACCCGGCGATCACATTGGCCACCGTGTAGTCGGAAAAGTCGGTTTGGAAGCCCACAAAGAGCTGCTTGCTCAGCTGATTCGCCTCACCACCGCTGCAGGTAAAGTCAAACAGGTAGACAGCTGGGTAAACTGAAACAGAGGCAAAGGAGAGGCCGGCAAAGTCCGATTCGGTGGACAGATCGAAGAGAGCTACGCCAACTTCAGTGCTGTTGCTGGTGCTGAGGAAGAGGTGTTCAAAGTGCTGGCAGCTTTGGGGATCATCACCGGCTGCTGCTGCTGTACAGTTGTCCCTAAAGGAGGCCAATGCGAGGCTCAGGTTGAAGTTGTCAGATGAAGTGGCCGTACACTGAACTCCATTGTCGCCGTCACTAACACAGTAAGGCTGAAGTGGTGGTTGTTGTTGTTGATCATCTTCTCCTCTGCTGGTGGTGATTACAAGTGCAGAGAAGAAGAAGAAAAAGATTACCAATCGATTGATTGTGGTGATGGTGGTGGTGGCCATGGAAATCGGCGGTGGCGGTGGTGGCGACGATTCAAGGATAGAGGCAACTGATTTGATTGTTTTGTTTACCTTCCTCTCGTGGTCTCCTCACTTGAGTGGTTGGCCAGGCTGATTATTGCTGTTTAGAGCTTCGTAAACACGCTCACTTAGAGCCACGCTTTCACCTGTTCTCGGTAACACACCTTCCATCCCCGTTCTTCCGTCTTATCATCAGTGGCTAGGTAACGTCTTAGGTAGTGTGTGTTGCAGCAATCGAACATCATCATCATCGCAACTATTCCGCCGGCGACAATTTTTGTCCTCTCCATTTTCAACATTTGATAACAGATTTTGGTTGCCCGGTGGCTGCTTCAATAAATCACCTACTTCTTTTCTCTGTCAAATTATCATCACCACCAAGTTATCTGACTCTCTCTCTCTCTCTCTCTCTCTCTCTCTCTCTCTCTCTCTCTCTCTC